>JACCEC010275010.1_pt1 | contig 55284 bp, 54 predicted proteins | sample 7450121 | NCBI WGS metagenome assembly JACCEC01 (sample SAMN15323455, study PRJNA562643) | freshwater metagenome | isolation source: river surface water | place: USA:Blue River Watershed | collected 2017-08-18
CTTCAGTGGCGAAGCCTTCAAATCGTAGGCATCGGCTGCGGTGATTCGAACTTTGGCGAAATCGCCGACCACGAGATGGCCGCCCCGGACCACGCGGACGATACCGTCGATTTCCGGCGCATCGCCATGCGATCGCGCGATCGCGGTGTTGCCTTCGATCGCATCGACGAGAACCGTCTCTTCGCGACCGATCCGTGCTGCGAGTCGCTGCGCACTGATGTCTTGCGCAACTTGCATGAAGCGCTCGAGCCTTTCCTCTTGGACTTCGGGCGGCACATGCGGCCCCGCATCGTTGGCTCTCGCGCCTTCGACGGGTGAATATTTGAATGCACCGACGCGATCGAGCTGTGCCTCTTCGAGCCATTGCAATAATTCTTCGAATTCAGCCTCTGTCTCACCTGGGAAGCCAACGATGAATGTACTGCGCAAAGTCAGATCAGGGCATTCGCGACGCCAAGCCTGAATACGGTCGAGTGTATTCACGGCGTGGGCGGGGCGACGCATCCGCTTGAGCACACTCGGGCTGCCGTGCTGGAACGGGATATCGAGATAGGGTAGTACACGACCTTCGGCCATCAGCGAAATGACATCGTCGACGTGCGGATAAGGGTAGACGTAATGCATACGTACCCACACGCCGAGTGAACCGAGCCCTTGGGCGAGATCGAGAAAGCGCGTTTCCCAAGATCGATCATGCCAGTCCGCCTTGGCGTATCGGATATCCGAGCCGTAGGCGCTCGTATCTTGTGAAATCACCAATAATTCTTTGACGCCGGAGCGAACCAGTTTTTCAGCTTCTCTGAAAACCTCGTCTATGCGACGACTTGCGAGCTTGCCGCGCAGATCCGGGATGATGCAGAAACTGCATTTGTTATTGCAGCCCTCGGAAATCTTGAGATACGCATAATGCTTCGGGGTTAGACGAACACCTTGCGCAGGGACTAGATCGACGAAAGGATCATGCAGCGGTGGCAGATGTTCATGCACTGCTGAGAGCACATCGTCGTAGGCGTGAGGTCCTGTGACCTTGAGAACGCTCGGATGTTTCTCGAGAATACGTTGCGGGTTGGCGCCGAGACAGCCGGTGACGACCACCTTGCCATTCTGTTCGAGTGCTTCACCGATGGCATCGAGCGATTCGTCGATGGCTGAATCGATGAAGCCGCAGGTGTTGACGACCACGAGATCCGCCGATTCGTAATCAGGCGCGACGACATAACCTTCGGCACGCAGTTGAGTGAGGATACGTTCGGAGTCGACGAGTGCTTTGGGGCAGCCGAGACTGACGAAACCGATTTTCGGGGTATTCCCGTGGATGTTTTTGGCAGGCACGGGCCATTTTACCGCCTCGTGGCCAGACTTGTCCGCAGTCTGGACGAGGGTGCCATGGTTCTTTGGTGCGAGCGAGTGCTCAGGCTGAATACCCATCGTGAAAGCAGTAAGTATCGGCATCGTGGGTGGCGGAATCGGCGGTTTGTCCGTCGCGTTGGCATTGCAACGCGCGGGTTTCAAGCCGGTCGTACTCGAGCAAGCCCCCCATCTAGCCGAAGTAGGCGCGGGTCTTTCATTGAGTCCGACGGCGGCACATGCACTCAATCATCTCGGCCTACATCAGACGTTGGCAGAGAAGGCCTACCATCCGGAAGATCAGTGCGTTCGCCACTACCAGGACGCTCGTCCGCTCGTATGGATCAATCGCGGCGCGCGCTTACAAGAACTGTATGGAGAGCGCTACTACCTCATCCATCGTGCCGATCTGCACGACGCCTTGGCGGTTGAAGTCCGGCGTCATGATTCGGCTGCCATCGAACTCGATCGGCGTTGTGTTGCGATCGAACCGACGAGTGCGGGTGTCACGGTCGATTTTGTCGATGGCACTCGACGTCGTTTCGATGCGCTGATTGGCGCCGACGGGTCACGCTCGATCGTCCGTCATCAAATTTTTGGGGCACTTGAGCCGCAGTACACGGGCTATATAGCTTGGCGTGGCCTAGTCCCGATGGCACGTGTGCCGCAAGAAATTTTGCAGCCGGCTTCCGGCGTGTTCGTGGGACCTGGGCATCTCGTGAATCGATATCCGGTACGTAATCGACAGCTGCTGAACTTCGTCGCATTCGCCGAGCGTAAAGAGTGGGCTGAGGAAGGCTGGTCGATTCGATCGAGTGTTGAAGAGCTTTTGGAAGAGTTCCGTGGTTGGACGCCGTGGGTCACCCGCTTCATGGAGCAGGTGCCGCCTGATCAATTGTTTAAATGGGGCCTCTTTGACCGCGAGCCTTTGAACCGATGGTCCGAGGGGCGCGTGACCCTATTGGGAGATGCCGCCCATCCGGTACTCCCGTTCCTCGGGCATGGCGCAGTGCTCGCGATCGAAGACGCCGTGGTGCTTGCACGGGCTTTCGTCGAGTCTGATTCCATCGAAGAAGCGTATGTACGTTACGAGGCCGGTCGCCGTGAGCGAGCGGCCTTCGTCGTTCAGGAGTCGCGGCGGGCCGGCAAGATGTTCCACGCGCCTGATGCCGATACTTACAAAGAGCGCACTAAAGGCAAGGCTGCGGACGAGGGGTTGGGTCTCTTCGCTTATAATCCGGTCACACAACCGATATGAGCACCACCCCTGAAACTTTGCCGCCGCTTGCGCGGCGATCTGACGCTGCCTATCTCGACTTCGTCGAGGGGCTGCGCGAATTCATTTTGGGTAAAGGCGCCGATTTCGAGGAGCGATTAAACAGCGCACTCGAGCAGAGTGCGTCGAGTCGCGGTCGTCCTTGGGGCGATGTCGAGGAGATTCGCGAGTTCGTCCACGCTTCGCCGCTCGGTCGCTTGCGAGATCGGCTAGCGCGTAGCCAGCAGGAAATGAAATGGCATGCGATCGAACGTAGCTTCGATGAGCAGCGCGCACAACTGACGGCTGAGCTTTCGAAGTGGGATGAGCGTGGCCCTGGTCGCTTGCTGCTCGACCCGGCATTCGAGCATCCGACTTACACCAACGTGCATTTCCATTTGCAGCCAGCCGGTTATTACAAGGACGAGCTATCGGGCTTTCTTTATCACTACGGAACGAAAGTATTTTTCCGTGGTGATAACGATAAAGACGAATTGCACGCCAAGTTAGTCGGTACTGTGCCGGCGCCGAGTGACGGTAAAGTCAACCGGATTCTTGATCTCGCCTGTTCGATCGGGCAGAGCAGTACGGCATTTCACCGTCGCTACCCCGAGGCCGAAGTCTGGGGTATCGATCATTCGGCGCCGATGTTGCGTGTGGCACATCGGCGCGCGGCGATGCAGGGTGATGCCGTCAATTTCGCGCAACGACTCGTTGAGCGCACGGGCTTTCCGGACGCCCACTTCGATGTGACCTTCGCATTTATCCTGTTTCACGAATTGCCGCTACGCATCATTCACGAGACCGTGCGTGAGGCCGCCAGAGTCACCCGTCGTGGTGGCATCTTTGCGATCTATGATTTCACCGGCACGGAAGGTAAGTCGCCTTATCAGCGATATCATCGATGGTTCGATGCTCGCCATAACGGCGAGCCGTATTCGCAGGATTTCTGCGACTGCCATCTCGGTGATATTTTGGTAGCGAATGGTTTCGAGGTGGCCGCAGCACCGCTCGCTAAGCGCGCGGGTGGTACGGGCTACATGCAGCATTGGTTTGCGACTCGTGTCTGATCGGACGCAGACTCCTGAGGGTGGCACACCCATCGTCGGCGATGATCCGGTTTATCTACAGGATCCGATTCAGGATGCCACCGTGCGTATGTTGCTCGAGTTGGCAGCGCAGGTGTGGGTCGAGCGCGAGCGTCGATTAACGCTCGAAGCATTGCTCGAGAGTAAAGGTATCGTCGCTCACGACGAGATCGAGCGCCATGTTTCCGACGCCGTCTTGACGTCCCGGCTTAAAGACGAGCGAGCGCGATTTCTCGAAGACGTATTCAAAGAATTGCGGCGCGTACCGCTCAATCACAAGTTTGTCTGACAGATCTCGGCCTAGCGCTACTTCTTATTATCCCAGCTTGCTTTGTTGCTTGATGATGGCGGCAGGCGGCCGCAATGCAGGCCCGCGTCTACCATCAGCACTTCACCGGTAACGACGCTCGCGCCTTCGAGAAACCAGACGAGAGCTTCGGCGATCTGCTCTGCCGTCGGTACCGTCTTGAGCGGGACCATCGCTGCGGCATTCACCAGGAAGTCCTGATATTGCTCAGGCGTCATGCCGCCTTGCAGCCAACGAGTCTGGATCGCGCCCGGTGCAATGGCATTGATACGAATTTCGGGGCCCAGTACGAGCGAGAGCGATTGCGTCATCATATTGAGAGCCGCTTTGCTCGCCGCATAAGCCATCGATGAGGCGATGCCCGTGACGCCACCGATGGATGAATTGTTGACGATAGCGCCGCGTCCTTGTTTCTTCATCTGCGGCGTGACGGCCCGAACCATCTGATAAGCGCCAACGACATTCACCTTGTAGATCGCGAGAAAGTCGTCTGCCGACAGTCCGTCGAGATTTTCATAGGGATTGAATTTGGTCTTGGCTGCGTTATTGATCAGGTAGTCGATGCGCCCCCACTTTTCGATGGCAGCGGCCGCCATACTTTGGCAGGCGACATCATCGGCCACATCGCCTTGAAAGACGATCGTCTCGGCACCTTTGGCCTCGCACTGCTTTGCGGTCTCGAGCGCCTCGGCTTCACTGCGGGTGTAGTTGATGACGACATTACAGCCGCGCTCGGCCAACATGATCGCTGCCGCGGCGCCGACCCCCGTGGCCGATCCGGTGACGATGGCAACTTTACGGGTGGATTCGGACATGGGGCGTACTCCTGCGGATGATTCGAGTACGTGATCATGCGGTGTGAGCCGCCGCCGTGGCGGTGGCACGGCCTGGTCTGTCCGACCTAGGGACATGGCGAGTCGGTAGCGCAGCTTGGGCTGGTGCAGGATGGTCGCTGGGCGGTAGGCTCGCCGCTAGGGGATCAATTCAAGAGGGGTCATCATGGCGTTCAAGGACATGCGCGAATATCTCGCGCTACTCGAGCAAGAGGGTCAACTGAAGCATATCGACGTGCCGTTCGATGGGCGCCGGGGGACCAACGAGCTGCAGTCGTTGATGAACTACATCTGCGCCAAAGACGGTCCGGCCTTGATGCTCAACAATGTCGATGCCGTAAACACCAAAGGCATCCCGATTCTCTTCAATCCCTTCGGTACCCGTGAGCGTACGGCGATGACCATCGGCTTTCGCGATTGGCGTGAGGCCAAGCTGTATCACGCCGATGTGCTCGCAGATCCCGCGCGTTGGCATGCGCCGGTAGTGATCGATAAATCGAAAGCGCCTTGCAAAGACGTGATCATCAAAGGCGATGATGTTTCGCTCGATAAACAGTTACCGCACGTCTGGTTTGGCAAAGAAGGGCCCGCCTACATCACCAATGCCATGACGTTCTCCAAGGATCCGGAAACCGGTGGTCGCAATTGTGGTTGGTATCGCTTTACCCAGTTCCTCGATGCGACACATCCCCAGGGCGGCACTTATCCGCCCGAACGAGCGAAGCGCGATCTTGCCGCGTTTTACTGGTGGAATCCCCCATTCTCTGACATTGGTCGTCACACCTTTAAAGCGTCGCAGATGGGTAAGCGTCTGGAAGTAGCGATTGCCGGTGTTTGCGATCCTGCGCTGCACTTGGCGTCGGCGACAGGCGTACCCTTCAACGTCGACGAGACGGCATTCGCTGGCGGTCTGCGCGGTTCGCCGGTCGAGATGGTGCGATGCGAGACGGTTGATCTTGAAGTGCCCGCTCATGCCGAGTGGGTACTCGAAGGCGAGGTCATCACCGATGAACTTGAGGCGATCGGCTGGCACTCGAACCCGGTGGGCTATTACGACCGGGTCCAGGTGTTCCCGATGGTGCGTATCAAGTGCCTCTCCTATCGCAAGAATCCGATCTGGCACGCCACCATGGAAATGGTGCCGCCCTTTGATCACAACTACATCGCCTTATTACCGGTTGAAGGCGAAGTGCTCTCCGATCTGCGCAAGAAGATTCCCGAGGTGCATGACGTCGCCGTCACGCCGAACATGTGCTACGTAGTGCAACTGTCGGTTGATGGCTGGCAAAAGCCCCATCCGAACTTCGGTAAGTATGTGATCCATGCCGTGTGGGGCTCTGCCGGTCGCTGGGGGCGCACGGCCAAACTGGTGATCGTCGTTGGGCCCGATGTCGACCCATACGATCTCAAGCAAGTCGAATGGGCGATGATGACCCGTTGGCAACCAGTCAAAGATTCCATCATTCAGCCTGATGGCATTCCCATGATTCTTGATCCCTCTTGCGAGAAGTCGGCGCAGTTCGGCGCCTTCCGTTCGGATCAGATGGGTATCGACGCGACGATCAAAATTCCGGAGCGATTCACGGAGTATCCGGAGGTATCGAAGGCCGATCCCGAACAGGTTGCCGCGATCGCGCGTAAATTGGCGGGCATTGTTTGACGACGGAACGCTTCGGGCGCGATTACTACCAGCGTTTTTATCGCAACGCGCGCAGCTCCGTCACCTCTCAGGCCGAGATGACGGCGCGCGCCAACTTGATCGCGGCCTATGTTAAGCACATCGATTGCCCGGTCGGGAGCGTGCTTGATGCCGGTTGCGGTCTTGGCCTGATGCGAACCGCTTTATTGCGTGCATTGCCCGGTGCGACTTATGTCGGTTTGGAATACAGCGAGTATCTCTGCCAAAAATACGGCTGGCTGAATGGCAGTATCGCGGATTATCGACCGCGCCAGCCCTTTGATTTGGTCGTCTGCTACGACGTACTGCAATACCTCGACGATGCATCTGCAGCGAAGGCGATGCGGAATTTCGCGAATCTTTGTCGCGGTGTCTTATTTTTCAGCGCATTGACGCGCCGAGACTGGCGCGAGAATGCCGATCAGCGTCGCACCGACCCCGCTGTCACGATGCGCACCGCCGAGTGGTATCGCACACGTCTGCGACGCCACTTTCGGCAGATCGGCGCGGGCTTTTGGATCCGTCGCGGGGCGCCGCTCGTGACTTGGGAACTGGAGGGCGTTTAGAGTAGCGCCCCGGATGCGTCCGGTTGATTACCCCGTGCGAGATTCTTCGGCTCATGCCCGGCAGGTGGAATCAACTTGTACATCACCGGCGTGACGAGTCGCGCAAGTAGTGTCGAGGTGATCAAACCACCGACGATCACCCAGGCCATCGGCGAATAGAGCCCGATGTTCTGTACGGCGAGCGGCAGCAGGCCACCGATCGCCGTCGCCGACGTCAGTAAGATAGGCAGAAAGCGAATCTCGCCGGCTTGCTCGATGGCCTCATCGAGTGGCACACCTTCTTCGCGCAATTGATTGGTGAAGTCGACCAATAGGATCGAGTTTTTGATCTCGATGCCAATCAAGGCGATGAAACCGATGGCAGCCGTGAACGAAATGTCGTTATTGGTGATGAGCAGCATCAACATGCCGCCAAATACACCAAGTGGTACCACGGTCAACACGATCAGAGTCGATCGGAAGCTACCGAACTCAAGCACTAGAATGGCAAAGATACCGAATATGGCGACGATGATGGCGGTGCCGATACCGCCGAAAGCGTCTGCGCCGGCTTCGGCGTCGCCACCGAGTACATATCGATAACCGCGCGGCCACTCGAGTTTGTCGAGTTGGCGCACCACATCATCGGTGATCTTCGCGATGTTTTCTCCACGCGACACCTCGGCATTCACCGTCACTGCTCGCTCTCTTAGATAACGCGAGATCAACACGGGAGCCGGCTCGAACTCGACCGATGAAATTTGGTCAAGCGGCACAAGCTCACCGGTGACCGACATCGCGCGGGCGGATTCCAGCGCCTCGTAGTCAGCTCGTCGATCTAGCGGCGTTCTGACCACGATCGGATACTGTTCACCATCGTCGTCCTTGAAAGTGCCAGCGGGCAAGCCCGAGATGGCCAGACGTGCAGCGCGATCGATTTCGACTGCCGGAATGCCGAGCAAAGCGGCTTTCTGAGTGTCCGCTTGTAGAGCAATATTAGTCCGCGGAAACTTCAGTGGATTTCGTACATCACGGGTTCCGGGTGTTTTCTCGATCAAGGATTCGACTTCGCGCGCAAGTTGATCGAGCACCTGCAAATCCGGCCCCACGATACGGATGGCAATCGGTGCCGAGACTGGCGGACCGTTGATGAATTCTTTGACCGAAATCCGTGCGCCCGGGTACTGATCGAGTCGGGTGCGCAAGTTGTCCAGTAGCTCGGGTGTTTTTCTCGTGTTGTACGACTCGAGCGTGACGAAGATCTCGCCATAGCCTGCCGACTCGTTGCGCTGAATGTGGTTGTAGTAGATCTGCGGGTTACCACGACCGAGATTGGTAAAGACGGACTGCACACCGGGCAGCTTTTCGAGTTCCCCTTCGACGAAGCGCAGAGCGCGATCGGTTTCAGCGAGGCTCGTACCCGTTGGCGTATCGACCTGCACGAGAAATTGCGGTGTATCGGCTTTCGGAAATAAGCTCGATCCGAGTACCGGTACGAGCAGGAACGAGAGCAACAAAGAACCGCCGATGGCGGCGACTACCGTCGCTTTGGGTCTGGCGAGGCAGTAATGCAGCGCGGGTCGGTAATATCGATGGATCGCATCCATGATGCGCTGCAGCAGGCGATTCGAGTGACCAGCATCCTCGTCACGCAGCATGCGCGAGGCGAGGAAAGGAATGATGAACAGTGCAATCAGCAACGAGCCAACGACCGTCGCGACGACAGCTGTGGGCAGCACACGAATGAATTTACCTGCTGTACCGGGCAGCGCCATCAGTGGCAGAAAGGCGAAGATCAGCGTAGCCGTGCAGCCGAGAATCGCCAGAAAGATCTGCCGCGTACCGAGAATGGCGGCGCGAGTACGGTCATAACCAAGGCGCAGGTGCCTCGCGATGTTTTCGACCGCCACGATCGAGTCGTCGACCAACAGGCCGAGCGCTACCACAAAGCCTGCGATCGACAGTTGGTTGAGTGAGTAGCCGAGAAAGTGCAGCACCGCGATGCCGAAAGCGAGCGACAGCGGGATCGAGATCATCACGATACCGGCTGCGTGCAGGCCGAGTGGCAGCAAGGTAATCAGCACGAGGGCGATGGCGATACTGAAGTCGATATAAAGACGGTTGAGTCGAGATTCGACGTTGCGCGATTGGTCGAAGCCGAGCTCCAGTTTCACTCGCTTGGGCAAACCAGATTCGTAGCGTGCAACGGCGTCGCCAAGTGCCCTGCGAACCTGCAGGATGTTCTGGCCTTCTTTCATGTTGGCCGTGACGAATACGGCGCGCTGACCGTTGTATCGACCGACATGACCCCACTGACCCTCGGCCCAACGCACCTCTGCGATATCGCGCACTCGCACGATACGACCGCCATCAGAGGCGACGACCGTGTCGCGTATCTGTTCGAGATTCTCGTACGATCCGGTGCTCTTGACGGTAAAGCTGCGCGAACCGACATCGATGATACCGGCAGGGATGTTCGCGTTTTCGCTATCGAGCGCTTGGATGATTCGGGCCGCATTTAGCTTGAGATCGGCTAGACGCTCCATATTCACTTCGATCCGCAACTCGCGTGGCGGATAGGCCCAGCTTTCGGAGGTGCGAATACCCGGTACGCCTTTCAATACGTCTTTTAGTGCGCGCGCATGGTCTTCGAGTTCGCGGTAGGGAGCCTCCGCCGAGACCAATGCGTATTGAACGATATTGACGAGTCCTGGGCTGAACTTGCGGATGCTGATTTGTCGAAGTTCAGCAGGCAGATTGGGTCGCAGCGCGTTGACCTCACGCAAGACCTCGTCATATTTCTTGTCTGCGTCGGCATAGGCCTCGAACTCGACGATGGTGAACGACACGCCATCGGCGATCACCGTTTCGAGTTGTCGAACATCGTCTAGTTCAGATAGTCGATCTTCGAGAGGCTTGGCTACGAGACGCTCCAGATCCTGTGGGTCTGCACCCGGCATGATCGCGGCGATGTCGAAACCCGAGATGCGAAATGAGGGGTCTTCTTCGCGTGGCACGGAAATGAACGCGTAAATGCCCATCGCCACGAGGCAAAGAAAGGCCACCAGAGTGAACTGATAGCGCTTGATCGGAAACTCGAGTATCGACACAGCGCGCCCCTAGTTGGCTTCGGTCGTGATGGGGCTGATGCGTTCGCCATCGACGAGATAGAGAGCGCCTTCGGTGACGAGAACAGTGCCGATGGCGAGTCCGCTAGCGAGCGCGACCGTATCGCCATCGATGAACGCGACTTGGACTTGGCGTTTTCTTGCCACTGCGCCGTCCACGACGAAAACTTGAGCAATATTTCCGTCGCCTTCGACGAGAGCGGCGATAGGGATATAAGTTAAGTTCGAAGCAGTCGCGGCTGCCGGTGTGACTTGCAACTTGGCGACGAAGCCGGTCGCCAATTTGGTATCAGCGGGAACCTCGAAATGCACTTCGATCGGGAACAGGCCGTTACGCGGATCTGCGGCAGCCGACACCTCGTGCACCTTGCCCGTGAAAACTCGCCCGGGATACGCATCGAGACGAATCTCTGCTCGATCGCCCACATTGATGCGGACGAGGTCACGATCCGAGACTGCGGCGCGAACAACATGCCCGCGCTCGCTGCTGCCGAGCACGATGATGGGCTGCCCTGGGGGAACGAGTTCGCGCTCCTCGGCCAATTGACGCAGGATCACGCCGTCGCGGGGTGCCACGATGGTCGATTGACCGAGATTGAATCGAGCTGCATCGCGCGCCGCGTTTGTGACGGCTGCCTGCGTACGCAGATTTTGTAGGGCTTCTAGACTGATCACCTGATCCGCATGCAAACGTTCGCCGCGCTCCAGATCGCGAGCCGCCTTGTCGGCCACTTGCTTAGCTTGCTGAAACTGCGCGTTGATTTCGGTGAGCTCGAGCTCCGCGAGAAGCTGGCCTTGTTTGACGAGCTGTCCCTCTTGCACCGTGATCCGACGGATGATGCCGCCCGTCTTGAACGAGAGACGTGTCTCGTCGCGTGCCGCAACGATGCCATTGGTCTTGAGGCTGGCGATGGCAGGTCCGCTCGACGCGCTACCTGTACGCACCGGTGTGCCCTGATCGGCGGTGGGGTCCGATGGCGCAACGCCACAGGCACTCAAGAGCAGAACGAACATTAACGGTGTCAGATGTTTCACGAGCGAGGGGCTCCAGTGGCGTAATCGAGGTCGGCTTGTCGTGCGAGTAACTCGAAGCGCACGGCATTCAGATTCAACTCGGCGGCGGTGAGGCTGGTACGCGCATCCAAAAACTCGACTTGACTGATCACGCCTTCGTCGCGTTTACGACCCGCGATGCGAAAGGCGGCGCGGGCGGCAGCGGCGCGCGCTTCAGCAACTTGCAGTGAGGCCTCGCTCGTCTGCAGTCGATCGAGCGCCTGTTGTACTTCGAGTGCGATTTGTTGTGCGAGCTGCAGTCGCTGCGTTTCAATTTGGCGCAGAGCGAGCTTGGCTTCGCGCTCTTCGGCACGACGCGCGCCGCCATCGAACAGGGTCCAATTCAGCAGCAGCGAGACCGTGGCGTAATTACGGCCGCGCCCGAATTCGTATTTCTCGCCCTGAGTGCCGCCATCAACGGCGAGACCGAGTGAGGGGAGCCTTGCTGCTCGGGCGATCGCTAGGCGCGACTCCACCGATTTGACGTTGCCCTCAAATTGACCGACATCGGGTCGTTGCGTGAGAGCGAGAGAACGCAGTTGTTCGAGATCGCGCGCAGTTCGCGCGAGTTCACCGTCGATGACGGCATCGTCGAGCGCGGTGTCGAGCGGTCGGTTCAACAAAAAATTCAGATAGCTACGTGCTTGATCTCGCAGTTGGCGGGTTTCGGTTAGTTGCTGTTCGACGGCGAGCAATTCGGCGCGGGCACGCAGCACCTGATCCTCGGTGATCGTACCGTTACGAAACAGCGACTCGTTGATGCGCAGATTCTCCTGCAACAAGGCGCGACTGGCGGTAACGATGTCGCTACCGCGGCTCGCGCGTAGCCAGTCGAGGTATCCGACCGACACATCCCGCCGTAGACGCTGCTCGAGGGCGAGCCTCGCGTAGCTTGTCGCTTCCATCACGGCTCGCTGCGCACGTACGGCTGCCGGGATGGCTGGGGCGAACAGGGGCTGGCGGAGGCTAATTCGCGAGTCTTGCTCCCGTTCCCGCTGCAATAGGAAGCGTGGGTCCTCGATGCTGCCGAAGCGCGGCGCCTTGCCGTCGGCGAGCAACAGTTCATTCAGGGTCGCATAGACCGGGTTGAAGGCGGCTCCGAGCGGCAGCGATACCTCGCGGCCGCCTTCGGCACGGGTATAGCGGGCACTCAGGTTGGCTTCTGGAAAGAAGCGCGCCCGAGCGGCATCGAGCAAAGCTTGGCTGCGCTCAACTTCGAGGCCAGCCGCTTGCAGCGCCAGGTTCGAGCGCAGGGCTTCGGCCACGTAGGCATCCAGCACCTCGGCGACGGTCCGCTCAGTCCGGGCTGGTAGCGTCGCTGCCGCCTCGACAGTTGGCCCTGCGATCAAACCCGTCGCCGCGCCGGCGCTACCGGGCATAGCAATGAGCAGTGCGACGCAGAGGCTAGAGGCGGGTCCTACCCAGGCCCTGATCAGGGGATCCCTCATGATCGAAGCGCCGACGAGCTCGCGATAGCCCGCGCTGCAAAGACGAAGCCTTGCTCGATGAGTTCGACCTGACTCACCCCGGCTGACTCGAGACTGCCCGACTTGTGTTGGGTGAGCTGCAACACCCCGTGCATCAGACCCCAGAGGGTTAGACCGAGCAGTGCCGACGGACCGGCATCCGGGCGGATGGAGCCATCGGCTTTGCCACGTTCGATGGCCTCGACGAGGATGCTTTGTAGCTCATCGCCTGCCTTCAGTGAGATATCGAGCGAGGGGTCGTCGGCGATCGGTGTGTGGGCTTCGACCTGCGCCAGCGCATCGAACAGGGTGGGGTGGTCGGAGGCAAAGCGGACGTAGGCTCGACCGCAGGCTTCAACTTGTTTGTAGCCCTGGGTCTCTGCAGCGACCGCCGCCGTGAACCGCTCACGCAACACCTCGAGTGCCCGGATGCACAGGCCGATCAGCAGGTCGTGCTTGTCCTTGAAATAGACGTAGACGAGGGCGCGCGACAGACGAGCCTTGCGGGCGACCTGCTCCATCGTCATGGCTTCGAAACCCACGACTCCAGCAACTTCCGCCGCGGCCTCTAGGATCTCGAGTCGGCGGCGTTCCTTTTCTTCGAGACGGCGTTCGGCGAGGTAGCTCATGCGGCAAATCTGCCGCCACATTGACATTTTGTCAATGAATATACGGGCGTTTTATCTTTGGATTATTGTTTCAAGCGAGCATGGGCAGCCAGAAATGCAGCAGCCAAAACGCGATCATGCCACCCGCGATTGTTCCAATAATGCTACGAGTAAGCGAAAAAATGCCGATACCGATGCACCCAGCAATCAATTTATGATTACTAGCGTCGATTTTGAGGTGCCCCTCAACGAAGGCGAGATCGGCGGCGACGATCGCTGCGAGGGCGCAGGCAGGCGCAAATCGCAGCGCTGCCTCGACCACCGGGGGGAACTGAACCCGCGCGCCGAGCACGAACAAGCTCGAGCGAGTGATGAACGTCGCGGCGGTGACCCCGAGGATCGCAAGCCAGACATACGGGTCTATGGTGTCGAACAGGTCCGTCATGAGGATGTTCTTTCCGAGGTGTCACTCGGCCTCGATTGGCGATCCCTCGATTGGCGGTCGACGACGAGTGCGACCGCGATGCCGACGACCACGCCACAGAGCAATCCGAGACGCAGCGGTAGAGAGTGTGCGAGCACGGCGACAACCGCCGCCGCGACCGCTCCGGCGAGCGCTGGCCACTGGCGGCAGAGCGGGACGAGCAGCGCCACGAGGGCGAGGGTGCCGGCGAGTTCGAGTCCCCAACTGGCCGGGATGGCCGAGGCGGCGAAGATGCCGATCAGGGAGGACACCTGCCAGATGACCCAGTTGGCGAGCGCACCGCCCGTGTAATAGGCGACCTTGTGCGGATGATTCGGCTCCTGCTGGAGCAGGCTCGTGAACCGCACGAACATGATGTCGCCGACGATGTAGCCGAGCCACAGGCGTCGGCCCGCCGTTAGGTGGGTGAAGTGCGGGCGCAGCAGCGCCGTGTACACCACGAACCGCAGGTTCACGATGATTGCTGTCAGCGTCACGAGCCAGAGGGGGGCGAGGGTCGCGATCAGCGGCATTGCCGCCAACTGAGCGCTGCCGGCGTAGGCGAGTAGGCTCAGGATCGTCGCATCGAGGGTGCTCAGACCCGACTTGACCATGGCAACGCCGGTGACCAAACCCCAGGCGAAGATGCCGGGGCTGAGCGGCAGCAGCTCCCGCGCTCCGCGCAGGGCCGCGTCTCGGCGTGAGGACTCAGACAAGATCGATGGCGTGGGCTTTGAGATCGGCGAGTGCGATGAGCTCGAGGGCCCGCCGATGGGTGGCCTTCAACAAAACCTTCGGTGCCTTGCCCGCCTGCAAGGCTTCCTGCCAGCGAGCGGCGCACAGACACCAGCGATCACCGGGCTTCAGGCCGGGGAAGCCGTAAGCCGGCTGGGGCGTGGAAAGATCGTTGCCGCGCGAGCGCGAAAATTCGAGAAACTCGGCGGTCATGACTGCGCAGACGGTGTGCGACCCGGTATCCCGAGACTCGGTTTCACAGCAGCCGCTGCGGAACCAACCCGTCTTGGGCGCGAGACTGCATGACGCGAGCGGTTCGCCGTATACATTCACTTGAGGGTTGTTGCCACCGCCGCTGCCGTCCATGGGGGCAAGGGTACCGCATGGCCCTTATACTCGCTCGTTGTGAATGAGAATCTGTCACCGTCGCTGCGCCCGCTGTCGGCCTTGCCGCTTGGCGAGCGCTCGGTCGTCGAGGTCATCACCGATTCGGCCGTACTCTCACGTCGCTTGTTGGAGATCGGCTGCATCGAAGGGGCGGCCGTCGAGGTGGTTGCCGTCATGTGGCCGGGGCAGGATCCGCTCGCAGTGCGTATCGGCGGGTCGACCTTCGCCTTGCGCCGACAAGAAGCCGATTTGGTGATGGTGCGATGAGAGTGGCTCTGATCGGCTTGCCGAACTGCGGTAAGACGGCTTTGTTCAACCGTTTGACTGGCAGTCGCCAGAAGGTGGCCAACTATCCGGGCGTCACGGTTGAGCGCAAGGAAGGCGTTTTCTCTGATGCAAAGGGCGAGCGTCATCAGTTGCTCGATTTGCCCGGTCTTTACAGCTTCAAGCCGACGACACTCGATGAGGCGATCACGCGCGATGTCGCCCTCGGTCGTCTATCTGGCGAGCCACGTCCCGAGTTGATCGTGCTCGTGGCCGATGCGATGCACCTGTCGCTTTCCTTGCGTCTGGCGCTTGAGGCGCGTCGTCTCGGATTGCCCATGATTCTGGCGATCAATCGCAGCGACATCGCAAGACGCCGAGGATTTCAGCTGGATCTTGCAGCGCTAGCGCGCGAGCTCGGGATCCCGGTCGTTGAGACGGTGGCGACCCGGCCGGGTGGAGCGGACAGCGTGGTCAGAGCGCTTGAGCAGCGCGACTGGGCGGCATCAGCCGCGCTTGAGTGGCAGGAGCCAACGGCCGAAGACGTGATCACGGCGCATCGCGAGGTCGCACGACTTTTGGAGCTCGCCCAGCATCGCGAGCCTGTGCGTAGCGCCATGGTCGCTGCCGCTGATCGGCTGCTGCTGCATCCCATCTTTGGGATGTTGTCTTTGGCAGTCATCCTGTTTCTCGTGTTTCAAGCCGTGTTCAGCTGGGCGAGTTTGCCGATGGATTTGATCGATGCCGGCGTCGCGAGACTCGGCGAGCTGCTGGCAACGCAGATGCCTGACGGGGCTTTGCGCAGTTTGCTCATCGACGGCGTCATTGCCGGCCTAGGCAGCGTCGTGATCTTTCTGCCGCAGATCTTGATTCTGTTTGCCTTCATCCTCGTGCTCGAGGACAGTGGCTACCTGCCGCGCGCGGCCTATTTACTCGATCGACTCATGGGTAGCGTGGGCCTATCGGGTCGCGCCTTCATTCCGCTGCTCTCGTCGTTTGCTTGCGCTATTCCCGGGATCATGGCGACTCGCACCATTCCGAGCATTCGCGATCGCATCGCAACGATCATGGTTGCGCCTTTGATGACTTGTTCCGCACGTTTGCCTGTTTATGCTCTTTTGATCGCAGCGTTCATCCCTGATCGCGACGTTGGCATCTTCAATCTGCAGGGTCTCGTACTGTTTGCTCTGTATTTCACGGGCATCATCTCTGCACTGCTCGTTGCTTACGTGATCAAGCGTTGGCAAGGCGCGAGCGACCAACACCTGCTGATGCTGGAGCTACCGGATTACCAATGGCCGAATCCACTAAATTTGCTCGTGGGTCTCTATGATCGAACGCGCATCTTTCTCGAGCGCGTCGGCGGCATCATTCTCGCCATGGTCGTTTTGTTGTGGTTTCTATCGACTTACCCGGCCCCGCCGCCAGGGGCTACCGCGCCGGCAATCGAATACAGTTTTGCCGGTCAGATCGGCAAGGCGCTCGCCGTCGTGCTCGAACCCATCGGCTTCAATTGGCAGATCGCGATTGCGTTGGTGCCGGGTTTGGCAGCGCGCGAAATCGCCGTTGGCGCTCTCGGTACGGTCTACGCTCTCTCCGGTAGTGAAGAGGCGGTCACCGGGGCGCTTGCCACCACGATCTCGGCAGAGTGGAGCTTGGCGACGGCATTAGCGTTGTTGGCTTGGTACGTGTTTGCACCGCAGTGCCTTGCGACCTTGGCCGTGGTCAAGCGCGAGACGGGCGGTTGGCGTCATCCTTTGATGATGGCGACTTATCTTTTCGCGCTGGCTTACGTGGCGGCGTTCGTGACCTATCGGCTCACTCTGATTTTGATGGGAGCTTGAGTCGCATGTGGCAGAACCTCATCGTGATCGTCGCCGTCAGCGCCGCTGCGTTATATGTATTTTGGTCGCTCGCACCTAAGTCATTTCGAAGTTGGGTCGCGAACCGCTGGGGTGGGCGTATCACTTGGCTGGCACGGTACGTCGATCAGAGCAGCTGTGCCGATTGTGCGGTGCGTAACAACACGAGGTCATCTCGATGAACCTACTATCGCGATGGTTTGTGACGGCGCTCGTGGCCGGATTCTTCGCGAGCTCGGGTCTTGCCCAATCGCCTGCGGTCACCATAATCGACGATGCCGGCAAAACAATATCGTTGACTAAAAAGCCAGCTCGTATCGTGAGTTTATCGCCGGGTGCGACGGAGCTGCTGTTTGCAGCAGGCGCTGGAGATCGGGTTGTTGGCACGGTCATCGGTGCCGATGCGCCGGAGGATGCCAAGAAAATCGAGCGACTCGGTGATGCCAATGCCCTCAAATATGCGCGGCTACAAGCGCTCAAGCCGGACGTGATCGTGATCTGGCGTGACATGACCCATGAACTCGTTCTTGAGAGTCTGCAGAAATTACGCTTACCGATTTATCAGGTGAGTTTGAGAAATTTCGACGATATGCCGCGCTCGATCCGACGACTCGGCCAACTAGCTGGCACTGAGTCGGTGGCAGAGGTGGCGGCAAAACAAATTGAGGGGCGCATCGCTGCGCTACCAAAACAACCGGCTGTGAAGGTGGCTGAGACGACTCCAGAGCTGTTCTTCATGATGTGGGACGTACCGCTTTACACCGTAGGCAGCCGACATCTGATGAACGATGCAATCTTGCGTTGCGGTGCGCGTAACATTTTCGACGACATCGACTTCCCAGCGCCGATCGTCGAGTTCGAAGAAATCAAGAAGCGCAATCCGGACGTCATCTTGATGGGCGCGCCGCCCATCACGTCGCGTGATTGGCGTGAACGCTGGAGCCAGTTTCCGGCGGTGACGGCGGTAGCTGCGCGGCAGCTGATTAATTTCGTCGATATTCGCCTAACCCGCATGGGGCCCACGGCGATCGATGCCGTGCCCGCTCTTTGCGAGCAACTGAAACCCATGCGCAAAGGAGCGCCGCGTCGATGAAGAAATTACGCCTGATCTTCGCGACATTACTGATCGTATGGACGAGTGCACTGGCTCATGCCGACGACATCGATGCTATCGATCGGCTTTCGCCGAGTCAGTTCGAGGCGTTTGCCGATGATCTCGTGGCAGCTCTCAGTTACAAGTCGAGCTCATCCGCAGAGCCACTGGGCGTTCTCGGTTTTGACCTTGGTCTCGGCGTGTCATTGATTCGACTCGAGAACGCGGAATCTTGGGGTGTCGCGACGGGAAGTACCACTGAGTATTTGCCCATCCCGAAGGTGTCGCTATCGAAGGGTCTGCCGTTCGATGTCGATCTCGGTGCGTTCGTCGCAGCGGTGCCAGGCAGCAATATTTTGGTCTACGGTAGCCAAGTGCAGTACGCACTGATGGCCGGCAACCCCGTGCTGCCTGCGGTCGCCTTGCGTGGTGGCATTACGCGTCTCTCTGGCGTCGAGCAGCTGGCACTCGAAACGCGCAGTGTCGAGCTCGTTGTCTCCAAGGGTTTGTTCGCGTTCACTCCCTACGCGGGTGTTGGTCGCGTCTGGGGAGATGTCACGCCGAACTCGGCAGCCGCTGTCACATTGCAGAATTTGTCACCGACACTGGATCGCGTTTTCGCTGGATTACAGTTCGGGCTCGTGATCGGCAGTCTTTCTATCGAAGTCGACAAGACTGGCGATGCGCTCGGAGCGTCGACCAAGCTCGGCTTGCGGTTCTAACTCGCCATGTCCGGGCTCAATCGCGGTTTGGGATTATGGGCGGGCATCGCCGTCAACGTAGCTAACGTCATTGGCACGGGTGTCTTCCTCAAAACGCGGGTCATGACCTGCAACGTCGACGATCCGATGATCGTTATGGCCGTGTGGCTTGCGGCGGGTCTGTTGTCGCTGCTCGGTGCGTTCTGCTACGCCGAACTAGCTTCGATGATGCCGGCAGCGGGTGGTGACTACGTCTTTCTGCGACGTGCCTACGGCAAGCCGACGAGTTTTCTCTATGGCTGGACTGTCTTCGCGATCATGAAGACCGGCTCTCAGGCGGCGCTTGCCGTTGGTTTTGCCATCTTCATGAACGCGGCGCTTGGCGGAGTGCTTGATCAAGCGTGGCTGACGCTGCCTCTCGGTGACGGTATTTCTTTTACAGGGCTCACTGTGGTGGCACTGTCGGCGTTGTGGCTCGTCACGCTGTTTAACTGTGCGTCGGTATCTACCACAGGCAGTGCCGCGACGGTGCTCACGGTGATGAAAGTGTTGACCGTACTCGCCGTCGGTATCGGTGCCTTCATGTTCGGTCAGGGTGATCTGTCGCATCTGTCCAGTTCAGCGAGCGGTGGCAGTTGCGAAGGCGTACAAGCGAGTGCGATGGGCGGTATCGCCGGTATCGGCGCCGCCATGCTCGGTGCCTTGTGGGCTTACGACGGTTGGAACAACGTCGCGCCGCTTTGTGGTGAGGTGAAAGATCCGCAGCGCAACCTGCCACGAATGTTCATCTGGGGAACGCTGCTCGTAATCGCGCTCTACGTCGGTGTCAACGCCGCTTACTTTTACGTCCTCTCGCCGCAGGAAATCGCAAGCGTTTCGGCGACGTCGTCTGTCGCCACCGAGGTGCTCAAGACGTTTGCCGGGCCCGCCGCTGTGACCTTCATGGCTGCCGCACTGATGCTGTCGTCCTTGGGTTCGTTGCATGCGTCGGTGCTCGCCAATTCGCGCGTACCTTACGCGATGGCGAGCGACGGCATGTTTTTCAAGCCCTTGGCCAAGGTATCGGAGCGCACTCGGGTACCTGTCAATGCGGTACTCGCCCAAGCGGGCTGGGCGAGTGTGCTCACGCTCTCGGGCACTTACGACACCCTGACCGATTCGGTGGTATTCGCCTCTTGTCTCTTCTATGCCTTGAGTGCCGCCGCAGTCATCGTGTTCCGACGCACCGAGCCGGATCTGCCGCGCCCGTTCAAGACCTGGGGATATCCGTTTACGCCGATCGTATTCGTGCTGGTTTCAGCGGCCTTGCTGATCAGTGCGCTCATCGCTACGCCGAAGCAGGCACTGCTCGGGATCGGTGTGATTCTGCTCGGTGTTCCGCTGTACTTCTACTGGAACAGAAATCGATCCGAAAAAAGAATCGATTTTTAAGTTCTACTTTTTCTCGAAAAGAAAGGACGATTTCTTTGCACTGATGAGGGCGTCGATGGTGTGAGAATACGCCGGGTTTTTTCACCATGGTTCGACAATGCGGAAGGCGCCCCTCCCACAACCGCTGAAGAACGTCGTGCACGTTCCAGCCTTGCTCTTGGCTGCGAGGCACGGGCCATTGACGGTCGGCGATCTGGTCTTGCTGTTCCGCTTGTACGGATTCGGTGGCGAGAGCGCGTGCAAAAAACTGGTGCATCGCCTTTCGACGCTGGCGTTGCTGAAGGTCGAGGGTGGCAAGAGCAGTGACGGGCGCGAGAAACTCGTCAGCGTGACGCCCGAGGCGCTGCGAATTCTCGGGGATTTTCGCCAGTTGTTGGATCAGCTCGATTCCAAGCACTGAGCTGCGCGCAGCTCGCCCCCGACGTCAGTCCCTGAAGTTGTCGTACGACAGCGGTCGATCGAATTCCTGCTTGCGGAGCAAGGCGATGGCATCCTGCAGGTCATCGCGCTGTTTACCCGTGACGCGCACTTTCTCGCCGTGAATGGCGCCTTGCACCTTCAACTTAGACTCTTTGAGCAGCTTGACGATCTTCTTGCCACACTCCTGATCGATGCCGTGGCGCAGCGCAACATCCTGCCTCGCTTCAGCCAGATTCGTCAGCGCATCTTTCAAGTCGATACACGAAACATCGATGCCTCGTTTAGTGAGCTTCAACTTGAGAATGTCCAGCATCTGTTTGAGTTGAAATTCAACTTGTGCCTTCATTTGCACTACGAATTCTTTTTCCTTGAATTCGTACTTACATCCGGTGTCTTTGAAGTCGAAGCGTTGTGACAGTTCGCGGTTAGCCTGATCGATGGCGTTAGCGAGCTCGTGACGATCAATTTCCGAGACGACGTCGAAAGAAGGCATGCCTTTATCCTCGGAAAGCGGGGCTTAAGCCGCCGGCGGTGCTGCTTCGGCGAGTAGCACATTCACCGTTTTCTCGAATTCATCGACGAGCTTTTCGTAATGCACGCCGGTGGCAGGACCCGAGAAACCGGTATGGATCTTGCGTACCTTGCCGCTGCGATCAACGAAGATCGTCGTTGGGAACGCAAAGACCCCGTTCAATTGCGGCAACTTCGATGCTGCATCGTCTTTGTCCGAGATGCCGGCAATCAATGTGGTGTATTCGATCTTGTAACGATCGCGGAATCGATAGACTGCTTCAGCCGCCTGCGGAAAATCGCCGAACTGTTCGAACATCAGTGAGACGACCTCGAACCCTTGCGACCGCTTGCGTCGGTGCAGATCTGCGAGGAAAGCTGCTTCGTCGTGACAATTCGGACACCAGCTTCCCGCTAGTGCAACGACGATGACTTTGCCTTGGAAGAACGAGTTGTTCAGTGAAATCGAGCTTCCGCCGAGATCCGGAAATGTGAAGTCGAGTTTCTCTGCACCTCCGATCAGCGCAGTCTTTTCAGCCGCATTACCGAGCGAGGCGGTCTCATCGCGCTGACCACTGAATTTTTCGGTGTGTGCCGTACCCGACCAGAATTGGCCGTCGAGTGAGCCGTCTTCTTTGACAGTGGCGTGATAGAGAAAGACATGCCCGCCGTCGAACTTGGATAAACGCAGTTGATTACCGCGCAGTTCGCCCGCAATGAATCGATGATCGCCCGTTGGCGTCATCACCGTACCGGTGATGATCGCGTCACGCTGTTTGAGTTCGGCGACTGCCGGATATGTTTTATCGCCATCCACGAATTGCCAGGCCCACCGACCGGTGAGTTCTGCCGCCGGGGCCGTGGCGGATTGTTTCGGCGCCGTGAAACGCCAATCTTCGCCGTACCGCGCCGTGAGCGGAATGACCTGCGGTTTGCCACCGCTTTTGATCATCGTGAGCGTACCTTCGAGTGAATCGGCTTTGAACGAGGCTTCGATGCGATTCTCGTAGCCCGGCATGCGCAGCGTGATCCGTTCGCCCTCGATCTTGATCTCGTCGATACGTACCCGATCATCCCCGTTGATGAGCACGGCATGACGACGCCCCTGGTCGGTCGCAAACTCGAGGCCAAACGGCAATTCACCGCCTGGTACTTGCAACACGGCGCGCCACAGACCATCACGAGGGGCATCGATAGTGCTACCGCCGCCACTACAGCCGAGGATGCCGAGTGCAAGCAGACCGGGGAAAGCCCTTACGGGGTGAAACGGCTTGTTCTTCATGCGCTGATTATAGGTAATGCGTTACGTTAGGATGCAGATATGGATGCGCTTTCCCCCGAATTTTGGCCGCTGGTGCTCGTCGGCTTCTTGGCGCAATTGATCGATGGCGCTATGGGAATGGCTTACGGCGTATCCGCGAGCGCGTTTCTGACAACGATGGGGCATCCACCCGCATTCGTCAGTGCGACGGTCCACGCTGCCGAGGTTGTCACCACGGGTGCATCGGGTCTTTCGCATGCGTGGTTTCGGAATCTCGACCGCAGTATTTTCATCAAGCTCGTGCTGCCGGGTATGGTGGGTGGCGCGGTAGGTGCTTATTTGCTGAGCTCTCTCGATGGCGACATCTTGCGCCCCTTCGTCTTCGCGTACCTTCTTGTGATGGGCGTGCTGCTGCTGCGTCGTGCTTCGCGTCGCACCGAACCCGAACTTGCGCGCGCACCGAGTCATGCGCTCGGCGGTGCGGCAGGCTTTCTCGATGCCATCGGCGGTGGCGGCTGGGGGATGGTCACGACCCCGTCACTGATCGCCCGTGGCGTGCCACCCCGCTATGCGGTCGGCACGTCGAATGCCGCCGAGTTTTTCGTCACGCTCGCTATCTCGATCACCTTTTTGTTCACATTCGATTGGCGACACTACGACCTCGTCATCGCCTTATTGGGCGGCGGTGTGATTGCAGCCCCTTTCGGTGCGTGGATCGCTAAGCACGTTCCCTCGCGTATCGCCATGACTGCTATCGGTCTGATGGTGATGGGGTTATCCGGCTACGGACTTCTCAACTGGTGGTTATCGAATCACACGTGAGCGGCAGTCCTTGACGCCCGTTTGGCTCGACAGCGATACTCCGATGCCTATGTTCGCTGCCTCGCAAACCAATCTGATTACCCGCCGCTGGTGGGGTTGGCGCCGCTCCTGACGGAGAGGGCGCGGGGCGCTGTCGACCTAAAAATCCAAAGAGGATGAGCCACCCAAACCCATCTCCGGACACAGCCGGGATGGGTTTTTGCGTTTATGAAACCACCATTCGACATAGCCGGTGATCTGGATACGCCCGTATCGGCGTTCCTGAAGCTGCGCGCCTTCAATCCGACTTTCTTGCTCGAGAGCGTGGAGGGGGGCGAACGACTCGCGCGCTATTCCTTCATTGGTTTTGGCGATACGAATTTTGCTATTCGTCTTGCTGCCGATGGCTTCAAGCAGGGAACTCAGGCACTGGCTGTTCCGCGCGACCAGCAAGAGTTGCTGGCCGCATTGCGACTCGCACTCTCGAAAGCGCCGCGACCGACCGCTCCTGGGGCGGGACCTGATTTTCCCTTGGCCGGTGGCTTGGTGGGCTACGCCTCGTACGACGTTGTTCGATTCTTTGAGCGGTTGCCGCCGTTTACGCCGGATCCAGCTGGCGTCCCCGATTTGCACTACGTCGCGCCGGGGTCCTTGCTCGTATTCGATCACCTGACCCGAGGCATCGCCTTGCTGCATTCGGGTGATGAGGCTGAACGCCAATCGTTACGTCGTGAAATCATGCTCGCCCTTCGTGGGGGTGTTCCGTTGCCAACCGCGCGCGGCAAGTTCAGTGCGCCGGTAGCGTCGATGTCGCAGAGCGATTTTTTGGCCAAGGTGAGTCGTACGCAGGAGTACATCGCGGCGGGCGATGTTTACCAGCTTGTGTTGTCGGTGCGTTTCGCTGGGCGACACGATGTAGATCCATTCGAAGCTTATCGCGCGCTACGCCTCATCAACCCATCACCGTATATGTATTACTGCGCTCTCGGCGATGTCACGGTTGTCGGGTCTTCGCCCGAAGCGCTGGTGAAGCTCTCGCACGGGCAAGCGCAATTACGACCGATCGCAGGAACCCGACCGCGATCAGCAGATGATGTCATCGATCGCGAGCACGAAGTCGACCTGCTCGCCGATCCCAAAGAAAACGCCGAGCACGTCATGCTCGTTGACTTGGCACGAAATGATTTGGGGCGTGTCGCCAAAGCCGGTAGCGTGCACGTGGCGCCCTACAAATCCATCGAGCGTTACAGCCATGTCATGCATATGGTCAGTGGTGTGCGCGGCGAGCTTGCGCCGGGTCGTGATGCGTTCGATCTGTTTGCCGCTGCGTTCCCAGCGGGCACGTTGGTCGGAGCGCCGAAGGTGCGTGCGATGGAGATCATTGATGAGCTCGAGCCGATCAGGCGTGGTCTCTACGGCGGCACCGTTGGTTATTTTGGCGCTCAAGGCGACATGGATCAGGCCATCACCATACGAACGCTCGTGTTCCGTGGCGATGAATACTCCTATCAGGCGGGCGCCGGCATCGTTGCAGACAGTCAGCCCCAGAGCGAGTACGACGAAGTGATCGCCAAGAGCAGCTCTGCTGCGCGCGCGCTTGCGATGGCAGCGGAGGGCCTGTGACCATGACCGCGCCGCGTCTCCTGCTGATCGATAACTACGACTCCTTTACCTACAACCTGGTACAAGCATTTCTGATTTTGGGTGCCGAGGTCGATGTGCGGCGCAACGATGCCGTGACCATCGAAGAAGCGCTCGCGAGCGCTCCGACCCACGTTTGTATCTCACCGGGTCCGGGCACGCCGTACGATGCAGGCGTTTCGATGGAGATGATTCGGGCCTTTGCCGGCAAAGTGCCTATTTTCGGAGTTTGTCTCGGGCATCAGTCCATCGTCGAAGTTTTTGGTGGCAAAGTGGTTCGTGCCGGCCGCTTGATGCATGGCAAGACCTCCGAGATCACACACGACGGCCGGGGTTTGTTCCAAGACTTGCCGAACCCTTGTGAGATCGGTCGCTATCATTCTTTGATCGCCCAGCCGGAAAGTCTCCCGCCTTACTTGCAGGTCACCGCACAGACCGCCGAGGGAGAAATCATGGGTGTACGACATCGTGAGCTCATGGTCGAGGGCGTGCAGTTCCATCCCGAGAGCGTGCTGACACCAGATGGTCCGCGATTGATGCAAAACTTCCTTTTGCAGACCGGAGGGCGGCGTGACTAGTACCGTCAAAGAAATGCTCGAGTACGTTCTCGATGGTCATCATCTGAGCGAGCAACAGAGTGCGAGTCTTCTCAAGGCCCTGACGGATCCGTCGTTAGCGCCCGCTGTCGCAGGCGCCACTCTTGCCGGTCTTCGGGCCAAGGGCGTCGTTGCATCTGAACTGCGGGGCTTTGCGAGCGCTATGCGCGAGTTGGCCAGGAAACCCAACGTAGACGTCGATCTGCAGCATCGCTCCATCGATATCGTGGGCACGGGCGGCGACGCTTCTGGCAGCGTGAATATTTCAACCGGCACCGCACTACTCGTGGCGGCTTGTGGTGTCCCGGTCATCAAGCACGGCAATCGGTCCATCTCGAGTCGCAGCGGTAGTGCCGATGTGCTCGAAGCCCTCGGTTTACCTTTGCCGCTCGATGAGCAGCGTGCCGGCGAGTGTTTGCGCGCGACAAGCTTCTCGTTCCTATTTGCTCCGCATTACCACCCGGCAATGAAGGCGATCGCGCCGATCCGACAGGCGCTTGGCATTCGGACGATTTTCAATGTTCTCGGACCCCTGACCAACCCGGCGGCGCCACCGTTTCAGCTCGTCGGTGCCTACAGCGAGCCAATGGCAGAGCTCATGGCGGAGACTCTCGCCGGTTTACCAGGTTTGACGCGTGCGTTCGTCGTGCACGGCGCCCTAGGTTGGGACGAGCCGACCACGGCAGGGCCTTTTGTGTTATTCGATGTACGACCCGGCGTGGTAATGCGCAGTATCCGAAGTCCCGCTGATTACGGGATGCGCGTCTGCGAACCATCCGAGCTTGCAGGCGGTGAGGCCGCTAGCAACGCGGCGGCTCTACGTGCCGTTTTCGAAGGACGCGACGTCGGTGCGCATCGCGATACTTTGTTGATGGGTGCCGCATTGGCGCTCGAGTGCGCCGGAATCGTGACAAGTCCGATGGATGGTGTTTCGAAAGCTGCTGCCGTTATCGAGAGCGGTGCCGCAAAGCAGACGTTGCAGCGCTTGGCGGAGTTTGGACGTGGCTGAAGACTTTCTCGCCACGATGGCTGCGAGTAGTCGACGTCGTGTCGAAGCGGCCAAAGTCCAGCTACCGCAGTCGGAGCTCGCGGCATCACTCGTGGATCTCCCGCCCCCGCCGGCCTTGTCACTTTCTGAGCGAGGCTTCGATGTGATCGCCGAGATGAAGCTGCGCTCGCCGGCGCTCGGGCAGCTCGGCAACGCGACGGATGAGTCTGCCGACGCGAGGATCCGCTCCTATGTTCAAGGCGGTGCTGCGGCTATTTCCGTACTCACTGAACCTGACCGCTTCGATGGCTCACTCGATCATCTTCGAGCCGCGTCTGCCTTGCGTGTGGTTCGACAGTCGGCAGATGGACGCACGCGGCGCATTCCGACGATGCGCAAGGATTTTTTGGTCGATCCCTATCAAGTTATGGAGGCGCGGGCCGCGGGCGCTGGTGGAGTGCTGTTGATCGTACGGATGCTCGACGATCATGTCTTGAGCTTACTCTGCGAAACGGCACTCGCTCAGCGGCTTTTCGTGTTGATCGAGACATTCGATCGTGCCGATATCGAGCGTGCCGAGCGCTTGATCGAGCGCTTTCGGTCGGCGAGTGCTTCGTTGCTGATCGGAATCAACAGCCGCGATCTCGTCAGCCTGCAAGTCGTGCCGGATCGCTTGGAGAGCTTGGTGTCTGATTTGCCGACGTCGGTGCTCCGCGTTGCCGAGAGTGGTGTCGTCACGACGGCGGATGCCGCGCGTATGGCGAGTGCCGGTTACGATCTGGCTTTGGTCGGGGGTGCGTTGATGCAAGCAGCGGACCCTGAGGCCCATCTAGCGGCAATGCTGGAGTCAGCTCGTTCGGCTGTTGCGCAGCGTCGACCATCGTCGCGCTCTTGAAGATCATGAAGTCGGTGTGGATCAAGGTGTGTGGCTTGACGGATGCAACGGCGGTTTCGGTTGCCTTGGAGCAGCAAGTCGATGCCATCGGCTTCGTTTTCGCGCCATCACCGCGCGAGTTGAGCATCGATCAAGCGCTGCGTTTGGCAGAGCCAGTGCGACGCAAAGCGCTGTGTGTAGCGGTCACCTTGCACCCCTCTGCGGCACTCGTCGCGACACTGCTTCAGGAGTTTCAACCGGATTTGTTGCAGCTGGATTTGGCGGATCTCGCATCGCTGCCGCCGCTCGATCCGGCTCGTATACTGCCGGTCGTTCGTCAGCAGCAGATTGCGCCGACGCAGTGGCCCGCGCGAATCTTGTTCGAGGGACCTCGGAGTGGTGCGGGCGTCACGGCTGATTGGCGGCAAGCCGCGCAGGTTGCCCTTGCGACCGAGTTGGTCCTGGCGGGGGGGTTGTCGCCCGACAATGTCGCAGCGGCGATTCGCGAAGTGCGCCCTTTCGGCGTGGATGTGTCGAGTGGTGTCGAGGCGTCACCCGGGTGCAAGTCGCCGCAGAAGATGATCGAATTCGTCGAGGCGGCCCGCCGCGCCTCTGCAGGAGTGTGAAAGATGAATGCCCATGTGAAATTCAGTACCGAGGAGCAGCGTCGCATGCTCGATGCCGAGCTCGGCGGTCAATATCCGGATTTACGCGGACGTTTCGGTCCCTACGGTGGCAGGTACGTTCCTGAGACTTTGATTCCCGCGCTCGAACGTCTTGAAGCCGGCATGCGCGAGCATCTGCACCGCGCAGATTTCCAAACCGAACTGACTGAGCAGCTACGTCATTGGGTCGGGCGGCCTACGGCGTTGAGCTATGCGCCGCGTTTGTCGGCTGCGTGGGGCGCCGAGATTTGGTTCAAGCGCGAGGACCTTGCGCATACCGGCGCTCACAAGATCAATAACGCGCTGGGTCAAGCGCTGCTCGCCAAACGATTAGGTGCCAAGCGTATCGTCGCAGAGACCGGCGCCGGTCAGCATGGCGTGGCGAGCGCCGCAGCGTGCGCTCGCCTCGGCTTGCCGTGCATCGTTTATATGGGTGCCATCGACATGGAGCGACAGGCTCCTAACGTCGGACGTATGCGCTTGATGGGTGCTGAAGTTGTTCCGGTCACGGGTGGCGATCAGACTTTGCGTGCGGCGATCGATGAGGCGCTGCGTGATTGGGTCTCCGATCCAATGGGCACGTTTTATTTGCTCGGTTCAGCCGTGGGCCCACATCCCTATCCTTACCTCGTGCGCGAGCTGCAGGCGATCATCGGTCGCGAGGCGCGCGCTCAATATTTGGAGCGTAACGGTCGATTGCCGGATGCGGTGTTCGCTTGCGTTGGCGGTGGATCCAATGCCATCGGCATGTTCCATGCTTTCGTTCCCGATGCGTCGGTCGAGATCATCGGTGTCGAAGCCGGTGGGCGCGGCGTGAACTTAGGTGAGAATGCGGCGAGCCTTAGCTACGGATGGCCTGGCGTATTGCAGGGTTGCTACTCGTTGTTACTGCAGGATGAAAACGGCCAGATTCACGAGACCGACTCCATCTCGGCGGGCCTCGACTATCCGGGCGTCGGACCAGAGCACGCTTTGTTGATGTCAGCAGGAAGAGTGGCGTACGAATCGGCTACTGACGACGAGGCCTTGTCGGCGTTGACTGAATGCTCGAAGCTCGAAGGTATTCTTCCTGCACTCGAAACCGCTCACGCACTACATGGCGTGAAGCGTTGGGCCAAGACTCATCCGGGCGCTCAAGTCATTCTCTGCATGTCCGGGCGTGGCGACAAAGATATGCCGACCTTACAAAGAACCCTCCTCGCGGAGAAGGCATCGTGAAGCCGAGTGAGCGTTTGGCCGCCGCAGTGCGCGCCGCATCGAAGCGGGGTGAACCCGGTATCGTGGCTTTCATGACTGCCGGCTTCCCGCGCAAGGAACAATTTCGCGAGCACCTATTGGCCGTCGCGAGCGAGTCGGATGTCGTCGAGATCGGTGTGCCGTTCACCGACCCCATGGCCGATGGCATGACGATCCAGCGGTCGAGCCAATCTGCTTTGAAGCAAGGCGTCAGTCTGAAATGGATTTTGTCTGAACTGCGCAGCATGCAGCGGCCCGCCACACCGCTCGTGCTGATGAGCTACCTGAACCCGCTGCTGCAATATGGCTATGCCACACTGGCTGCCGACGCGGCTGCGGCCGGCGTATGCGGCTTCATCGTGCCGGATCTGCCTTTCGATGAGGGTGGTGAACTGCGTACAGCACTCGCCGCCGAGGGCGTTGCACTCATCCAAATGGTCACACCGGTGACGACATCGGCGCGTTTACAGCAGGTCTGTTCTGCCAGCGAAGGCTTCGTGTATGCCGTGACGATGACGGGGACCACCGGCAAGAATGTCGCGGTACCCGACACGGTGATCGACTATCTCAAAACGGTTACGGCGATCTCGCCCGTTCCGGTCTGTGCGGGTTTTGGTATCCGCTCACGCGAACAAGTCGAAAAGCTGCGTGGTCATGTCGCAGGGGTCGTCGTCGGATCGGCGTTAGTCGAAGTGCTTGAGCGCGGAGAGGATCCGCGCCCGTGGTTGCGGGCGCTGCGAGGATGAGTCTCGCGACCGTGCCCTCTAAGCCTTGGTGGACCGCACTGTATGCGCAGGTCCTGATCGCCATCGTCGTGGGAGGGGCGCTTGGACATTTCGCCCCCGACATTGCTGTTCAACTCAAGCCGCTAGGCGATGCCTTCATCAAGCTCGTCAAGCTCGTTATTGCGCCGGTGATTTTTTTGACCGTTGCCAGTGGCATTGCGAGCATGTCTTCACTGGCGAGTCTCGGTAGCACGACCGGCAAAGCGTTACTTTATTTTGTCGTAGTGTCGACCGGGGCGCTCGTGATTGGCCTTATCGTGGCCAATGTGGTCAGGCCGGGCGATGGCATGAATGTCGATCCGGCCACGCTCGATGACGGTGCTGTGGCAGGCTATGTGGGTAAGGCACAAGAGCAGGATATCGTGTCCTTCCTGCTCGCCATCATCCCCGATACTTTTCTCGGTGCATTGACGAGCGGCCAGATCCTTTCTGTGCTCTTCATCGCGATCATCTTCGGTATCAGTGTCGCTAATCTCGATCAAAACCGAAACCGAATCGTCGAGGGCTTGCATGTAATCAGCGAAGCCTTCTTCAAAATGGTGACCTTGTTGATGCGCTTCGCACCAATTGGCGCTTTTGGTGCATTCGCATTCACCATCGGAAAATACGGCATCGACTCGATCGCCAACCTTGCTGCCTTGATCGCCACTTTTTACTTGACGTCGGCTTTCTTCATCTTGGTCGTGTTGGGTTTGATCGCCAGAGCATCCGGCTTCTCCCTTTGGCGACTCCTCACGTATCTGAAAGAAGAATTGTGGTTGGTTCTCGGCACTAGCTCGTCCGAGTCGGCGCTGCCGTCTTTGATGCGCAAACTCGAGCAAGTGGGCTGTGCCAAATCGGTGGTGGGGCTTGTCGTGCCGACTGGTTATTCGTTCAATCTCGATGGCACTAATATCTACATGACTTTGGCAGCGCTCTTCATCGCACAGGCGACCGGTGTAGATTTAAGTCTCGGCGATCAAGTCTTGTTGCTGTTGGTCGCGATCATCAGCTCCAAAGGCGCCGCCGGTGTCACCGGCGCTGGCTTCATCACCTTGGCCGCCACGTTGGCCGTCGTGCCTGCCGTCCCAGTGGCCGGTATGGCCTTGATTCTCGGCATCGACCGTTTCATGTCCGAATGTCGCGCCATCACCAATTTTGTGGGCAATGCCGTGGCAACCATCGTGGTGGCGCGTTGGGAAGGCGCTCTCGATACCGAACGCCTCTCACACGAACTCAAAGGACAATGACTATGTCGAACCGTCAGACGTCTGCCTCGACGTTCGCACTTTGGGCAGCCTCGTTGCTGGCTTTGTTCTTGCCGCTCGCGAGTCACGCGGGGCTTGCCGGTATCGACGTACCGGGTTCGAAGCGTCTGACGGTGTCCGACTGGGGTGGCGCGCCGATCACACTCTGGTATCTGCGTGGAGCCGACGCGAAAGCGGATGCGCCGATTGTGTTTGTCATGCATGGTGTGGGGCGCGATGCCGATCGCTATCTCGCCGAATGGCGTGATATCGCTTTGGCTAACGACATCGTGGTGGTCGTACCCGAGTATGCGCAAAACTATTTTCCGGGCAGCGAAGGCTATAACTTTGGCGGCGTATTCGACGAGGCGGGCAACTTGCAGCCGAAGGCACGCTGGGCGTATTCGTCGATCGAGCCCCTGTTCGATGCACTGCGACGTCACGAGAATTTAAGCGCCGAGCAGTATTGGTTATTCGGACACTCGGCCGGCGCCCAGTTCGTCCACCGATTCGTGATGTTGGGTGTCGCGCGGCGGATGGTCGCTGCGATCTCCGCCAATGCCGGTTCCTACATGTTTCCGGTGGGCGACGTCGATTGGCCGTTTGGCTTGCGTGGTGCACCCGCGCCAGCTGAGGCGGGTGTGTTTGCATCGCCTATGGTTGTGATGCTCGGTGATGCAGATTCCGATCCGAATCATCGTAGTTTGCCGAGACAGCCGGCCGCGATGGCGCAGGGGCCCCATCGCTACGCCCGCGGCCAAAATTTCTATGACACCTCTCGACAAATTGCCGAGCGGACTGGTCAGAGTTTCAATTGGTCTTGCATCATCGTTCCGGGGGTTGCACACGATAACGCTGGAATCGCGCGAGCGGCTATTCGTATCATCAAGGGATGGAAACCGACTCCCGGCGCCGCTTGCGTACGCTGATCCCCTTGCTCGTGCTCGCCACTACCGGGGCGATGATCGAGACCAAGGCCTCTGACTTCAGTATTTTTGGGCGGCATGCGATGGATACGCGCGCGAGTTCGCTCGCAGGATTTGAAGGCGCGGAAGTTCGAATCTTGCGGCACGACCCGCAGGGTCTCGTGGCCGAGGTCAAGCTGCCGATCGGCGTGACGGTCAGCGCGCGTTACGCCGACCGAACCGCTGAAGTCTTCGTACTTGAGGGGCAATTGCGTCTAGAGCAAGACTCGCGGCGCGAGATGCTCGCCAAGCACGACTATCTGCATATCCCCTCGATCGTACGTGCGGTGTCGCTGCGCGCTATCGAAGCGTCGACGTTGTTGATATTTTTTGATCCACCGCGTTCGACTGATGGCACCGCGCTTTCTGTAGTTCGAACCGCAGCGAGCGATTGGGTAGCCGGCATGGTGTCGGCGCGGGATACCGGTATCGCTCTGAAGTTGCAGGTGCGTGATCTTTACCAAGTGCCGCAAAGTGGCCAACGTACTTGGTTGCTTCGAGCAGGAGCTGACCTGACGTTGCCCTGGGAGCGTCATCGAACGATCGAAGAGGGCTATCTCGTCTCGGGCGACTATCGCCTATTCGAGTGTCTCGAGGGTCGTGAAAAGCAATTCGATTATCGTGCAGGCGGCTATTTCTACCGGGCACCCGGCATCGTGCACGGCGGACCAAGCTCAGGTAGCAGCGGCGAGATCGTCATGTTGCTGCGCACCCCGGATAAATTGACGGTCGAATTCCTACCGACCTGCTCGACGACTGCCAACCCATAGCACGACAACGGCGGCGATCAGTAATAGCGGGCCGAGGCCTGCTGGCCACAACTCGAGACCGAACCACAGCAAGGAAGTAAATCCGAGCATGGTCGCCACGAGAGTCGCGTTGCGGCGCTTTTCGCCGGCACGAATTTCTTGACGCAACTTTTCGATGTCTTCGGGCTGAACGCCGATATGCAGTTTGCCGTCCTGCCATTTCTGAACGGCCACTTTCAGCAGCGGCGGCAGTGCTTGTGTCACTTCGATCATGGCGGGCAAGTGATCGCGCAGCTGACGCAGTTGAGCGCGCGGGCTCAAGCGATCACGCATCCATTCGCGCAAGATGGGCGCAGCCGTCTGCCAGATATCGAGTTCTGGATAGAGATCGCGACCCAGACCTTCGATGTTGAGTAGCGTTTTCTGCAGCAGGATCAACTGCGGCTGGATACGCATGTCGAAGCGTCTGGAGATATCGAACAGGCGAAGCAGAATGGTGCCGAAGGAAATGTCTTTCAGCGGCTTGTTGAAGATCGGCTCCAGTACGGTACGGATCGCCGATTCCATCTCATCGATTCGAGTGTTCGCGGGGACCCAGCCGGACTCCACGTGCAGCTCGGCCACACGACGATAGTTCCGATCAAAAACCGCGAGGAAGTTCTCGGCCAGATAATGTTGATCGCGAAGATCGAGTGTGCCGACGATGCCGAAGTCGACGGCCGCGTAGCGTGGGCGCGAGGGGTCATTCGCCAGAACGAAGATGTTCCCCGGATGCATGTCGGCATGGAAAAAATTATGGCGGAATACCTGGGTGAAGAAGATTTTCACGCCATTGGTAGCAAGCAACGGAATATTCGTCCCTAGCTTTCGCAGTGTATCCATGTCGCTGATGGTGATGCCACGAATGCGTTCCATCACCATTACGTTCACGCGGCAAAAATCGAAATAGACTTTCGGCACATGCAGCAGATCAGAATCTTCGAAGTTGCGCCGAAGTTGCGCCGCGTTGGCGGCTTCGCGCATCAAGTCGAGCTCATCGAGGATCGTCTTCTCATATTCATCGACGATCTCATCGACGCGCAACCGACGCGCCTCATGCGAGTTGCGCTTGGCGAGTTTAGCCAGCGCATGCATCACCTCGAGATCGCGCTCGATGATTTCGCGCATGCCAGGGCGCAAAACTTTGACGATGACATCACTACCCGAGCCGTCGGATCCGTCGGCTTTGAGCTTGGCGACATGCACCTGGGCAATCGAGGCGGCTGCAAGCGGTTGCTGTGAAAACTCTTCGAAGACATCGAGCACCGGGCGCCCGAAGGCTTCTTCAACGATTCGTTTAGCAAGAGCGCCATCGAATGGCGGAACGCGATCTTGAAGCTTGCACAGCTCGGTGGCGATATCGGCAGGCAATAAATCACGACGTGTCGAGAGCGCTTGTCCGAGTTTGATGAAGATCGGGCCGAGCTCTTCTAATGCGAGACGGAGTCGTTCGGCACGCGTAACCCCTTTGCGACGCTCGAACCAGGTCCAAGGCGAGGCGAGAAAGACAAAACGCAGAGGTCGGTACAGATGCGTTTCGGCGACGAACTCGTCGAGGCCGTGACGCACGAGTACACGTTGGATCTGAATCAGTCGGGCAAGAACGCGCAGTTTCATCATGTTTCTTCGAGAGTTCGCAGACGGGCTGCAGCCCGATCGACATCTTCACGGAGTTGATCGACGTCGGCCATGAAGGCTTCGGCCTCAGGCCGAGGCACCAGCGTGTGGTTCTCGTGCGCCAGATATTCCGCGGTATTGCGCACCGTGTTCGATGCGGCGCGTCGCCCGAAAGACCAGAGCGAGCGCGCCAGTCGACCGATATGGTGCGCGGGTAGGTCGCCGATCAAGCGTGAGAGTTCTTCCTCGAGATCCGGCTGCAGTAATAAGCCGAGCGCCCGGTAGCGCTGCAGGATCTCGGCATCGCCGCGTACGACAACCTGGCCGGATTGCAGCAATCGTTCGGGGTTATCGCCCGTCAGAGCGAGCAGATTGATCGGACTGCCTTCAACGGTGACGTTAAATTCGCCGACCGGCGTCCGTGATAAAGATAGTGTATCGCCGAGCGACTCAATGCTGATCTGCATACCCGTGCCCGTGATGCGCACCAGTAAGCGCTGACCTTGCAAAGCGGCACAGCGAGCCCTCGCACCCGGTGACGAGGCGAGATGGCGATTAAGCCCGTTTTCGATCGCAGCAGTCAGCACGAGAGGATCAGACTTTATAGCCGCGGTGCAGAGCGACGATGCCACCGGAGAGATTGTGGTAGCGGCATTGGTCGAAGCCCGCTGTCTTCATCATTCCGAGCAGCGTTTCTTGATCGGGGTGTTTGCGGATCGATTCGGCGAGATATCGATAACTCCCCTCATCGTTGGCAACGAGGCGTCCGAGCACGGGCAGTACCTTGAAAGAGTAAGTGTCGTAGAGCGGCTTCAGACCCGGTGCGGTCGGCTGCGAGAATTCGAGAATCAACAATCGACCGCCCGGCCTCAGTACGCGATACATCGATCGCAGTGCCGCATCCTTGTCGGTGACATTACGCAGACCGAAGCCGATCGTGACGCAATCAAAGGTGGCATCCGCGAACGGCAAGCATTCGGCATTGGCCTGCACGTAATCGACGCCTTTGACGATACCGGCATCGATCAGCCGATTACGACCGTGGGAGAGCATCGAGCCGTTGATATCCGAGAGTACGACCAGGCCTTGTTCACCGACCTGACTCGCCATCCCGCGCGTGAGGTCACCGGTACCGCCGGCGACATCCAAGGCTTTTTGACCCGGGCGCAGATAGGTTTGGGAAAGCGCGAAGCTCTTCCAAATGCGGTGCAAGCCGCCCGACATCAGGTCATTCATCAAATCGTACTTTGGTGCAACGGAATCGAAGACGCCGCGGACGCGACGCGCCTTGTCTTGCCAGGCGACTTCTTCGAAGCCGAAATGCGTAGTCTTGGATGAATCTTGGGCCGACATCGGTGGGCTCCAGGTACGGGGCTATATTGTAGCCTTGTTGGGGGGGTGACTAGTTTTTGTCTGGAAACAGGCGTAAAAGGTTTGATCAGGCGTATCGATCCTTTTAAGGGTCGGTCGAACGGGGGGATAAAAACAAGAAGGGACTGATAGGCCGGACGGGCTGTCCGGCCTTTTTTTTACGTCAGATTCCCGACCCGCTCCTCAGCCGATCCCGGACTTTTTGCAGGTAAGCAGCCCATCTCGTTGCGTGCTCCGCACCGAGCTCCCGCAGATATTTCCAGGTGTAAAGCCCGGTATCGTGTCCGTCGTCGAACACCAACCGAACGGCGTATTGGCCGATCGGCTCGACTGCCGTGATCATCACTTGCTGTTTGCCGAGCACGAGGGTCTCCTGGCCCGGTCCGTGCCCTTGCACCTCGGCCGAGGGCGAGTGCACTCGCAGATACTCGAACGGCAGTGAATAACGCTCTGTCTCGCCAAAAGCGACATCTAGTACCCTTGATTGCTTGCGCAAGCGTATTTCCGTGGGTGTCGGGTGCGTTGCCGTCACGAGAGTTTTCCTGATCCAACGAGTGGTGAGCCGCGCATCCTAACCACTGCGACCGACTTGTCTACAGCGACCTTTTGCGGACGCTCTTGTGGATACTTGGGTGAGTCAGTGGAGTCGTACGCCAACGATTACAACATGGTCGAGCGGCGTCTTGTTCCGTATGTCTTTAAAGGTTAGATGGCCGGTCTCGCACGCTTATTGGCGCGCTACCGTTGAGTGTCCTACACTTGTTACTTCGATAACGGTTTAAACCAGTGGAGTGGAGCTAGATGGGCAAGGGAGACAGCAGAAGCCGTCGCGGCAAGATTTATCAAGGTTCTTTCGGTAAGACTCGCCCGAAGGATCCGGCTCGCGCCAAGAAGCAAGCAGCCAAAAAGACGTCTAAGAAGTAAAAGACACCCGGCTTTACAGGCACAGGTCGCAAGGCCCGTCGGAGCAATCCGGCGGGCTTTTTTTTGGTCGGGTTAGATCCGATCGCCGTTTTTAAACGGACGAGATCGGACCTCGTCGCAGCAGCATGATTGCGCCAGCTAGCAGCACGAAGGCAGCTGCGAAAAACGAGGCGCCAGCGAAATCGAAGCGGCTCGTGGCGATGCTGAACAGATGGGTCATCGCAAACGGTGCCACGATCGCCGTAAAGCTCACGATGCCACTGATCGCCCCTTGCAGCTCCCCTTGTGCGTTGGCTGGCACTTGTCGCGACAGCATGGCGCGGATCGATGGCATGGTGAGTCCGAGCAAGCAACCAAGCGGAATGCTGGCAAACAACATTGCCGGTGAGTTTGCGAAAGCGTAGCCAAGAAAACCGAGCGCACCACCTGTCATACCGATGATCGCGGTGTGATGTTCGCCAAGTTTGCGGGTGAATACGCTCACGAGGCCGCCTTGCACGATTGCCGTGCCGAGACCCAGCGCGGCCAGCGACAGGCCAACGTCCCGTTCCGTCCAGCCAAACTTGGCCATGACGGTCCATGTCCAGGTCGAGGGCAGCGTGTCGTGCCCGATCTGATAGAAAAAGAGCACGACTAACAACACGACGGCACCGGGAATCACGCGCAAGGATTTCAATGCACCAAGTACGTTGGCTCGCCGAACCGAGAAGGCGCGTCGCTGGGTAGTGGGTAGCGTTTCGCGTAGCACGATGATCGCGATCAGGAAGTTCAGCGCCGTGAATGCGGCCGCTGCAAAAAAGGGCATGCGTGACCCATAGCCGCCGAGCAAGCCGCCAACGACAGGGCCGACGATGAAGCCCATGCCCCAAGCCGCGCCATTGAGACCAAAATATTTGGCTCGCTCCGCAGGTGGAATGAGATCGGCCACCACGGCATTCGCCGTCGCGAACGTGGCACCCGCTATACCTGCGATGATGCGGCCGACAAACAGCCAGGCCAGCGTCGGTGCGAGACCCATCAAGATATAGTCGACGGACAACGCGGCAAGCGATGCCAACAAGATGGGTTTTCGTCCGTAACGATCGCTGAGGTTGCCCAGAATGGGTGAAAAGATGAACTGCATCGATGCGTAGGCCAGCGTCAGCCATCCCGCGATCGGTGCTGCCTCTGCCAACGTAACGCCCGAGAGCTCCATTACCAATTGCGGTGCGATCGGAATGATGATTCCGATGCCGAGCGAGTCGATGAAGAGCGCCATAGCTACTACGGGCAGCATGGCGCGGCTTGGCGTGCTCGCTGAGCTCGCGCTCATGTCAGCGTATGACCTTTGGCGCGTCGGTAACGTTGTACGAGCTCGAGTGCTGAATAAGGCGACGGCGACAACTCGATCGACGACGAACCGATCGGTTGAGTACGCGCACCCCAACGCACCAAATGCGCGCAAAAAGTGAGTCCGCCGCCAAATGCCGGCATCAACAGCAATGACCCGGGCTTGATGCGGCCTTGTTCGAGAGCCTCGCACAAGGCAACGGGTACCGTCGCTGCGGACATATTTCCATAGCGCTGCACATTCACGAAGACGCGATCCATCGGTACGTTAGCGCGCTTGGCGACATACTCGATGATGCGCAGATTAGCTTGATGAGGGATCACGAGATCGACTTCATCGGGCGTCTTACCGGCGCGTTGCAGCACGTCTTCACAGGCACCGCCCATTCCGGTGACGGCCTTCTTGAAGATCTCCTGACCTTCAAATTGCCACTCCGTCACTCCGGTGAGTCGATCTTGGTGCACGTACGCGCCGCCGATGCCGTGGATACGAAGAATGTCGCGTGCTTCGCCATAGCAGCCGAGCTTTTCCAACATGACGCCGGAATCGTCGTCTGTGGCTTGCAGAATGACGGCGGCAGCACCATCGCCGAAGAGTACCGAGACGTTGCGATCATCCCAGTTCATGTAAGGAGCGATCCGCTCACCGCCGACGACCAAGGCTGAACGCACGACGCCGCTGCGGATCATGGCAGTCGCCGTAGACAATCCGTAAAGAAAGCTGGTGCACGCGGTATTCACATCCATCGCAGCGCAGCCATCGGCGCCGATCCGTTGCTGCAAGCCCGAGGCCATGTTCGGGCACTGATCGTCATGCGTCGTCGTTCCGAAAACGATGAGCTCGATATCTTTGCCGGTCAATCCTGCGCAGGTGAGAGCCCTTTCAGCCGCTACATGCGCCATGTCGGCGAGAGGAACGTGTGAAATGCGGCGCTCACTGATACCCGTTCGAGTCGTGATCCATTCGTCGGACGTATCGAGAAAGGTCGCGATGTCGTCGTTGCTGAGTACGGCTGGTGGCAGGCATTTGCCCCAGCCCGTGATGCCTGCATTCGGCATGAGCGTCCCCTCTCCGGATCCCGGGCGTATCCCCGTGTGAGGCGCGAGGATACCCCTCGACGAGGTCTCGTTCCAACTGTCGGCCAAATAGATGAATTTTGCGGTCATGAGTGGGATGCCGCGCTAACTTTCACTTCGGCGAACAACAACATGAAGAGGGGGTTCGACATGTGGATGCCACCGCTCGATGATGCTTGGCAAGGCAAGGTACAGTTTTACGAGCTGTTGTTCGGCACTTGGACCGTTTACATTCTTCTCGTCTTGATGTGGGAGCGAGTGTTGAAAGCGCCACTAGAGGAATGGCGCTATGTATTGTTGACGTTCTTCGGTGCGGGCGCTTTTTGGGTGAACCATTACTGGCTCAAAGCACCTCCGCCGGTCTGGCTCGTCCTGATCAATCTCTATACCGTCTTTTTCGTCACGGCTTGGTGGGTGATCGGCATGCGCGGACGTCAGCGTTCGTTCGGCTGGAAGGTGTCGGCCTTACTAGGCAGTGTCGTATTTACCGTTTCCTTTATTTTCTTCGAGCAAATTGCGCGCATCGGTGTCGAGCGCTGGGGTATGCACGAATTCTGCTTTATGACGCTCAGTTTCTTTGGATTCTGGTGGCTGATCCTATGGCGTAGAAAACAGCCGCCCGCGAGCCCAGCCTAAGCGCTCGCTTAGGCGGTAGCGGCCAGAACTTCCAGCGATACCCGTTCAGCTGATTCGAGAGCGCCTTCCATGCCGCGGCTGCCGATGGCGGTGTGCTCACCACAGAAGAACAGCCGCTGATGAGGCGTGGCGATCGCTGCACGCAGTTCTCGCACTTGGCCAGGTTGAAAGATCGCCCAATCGCCGGCAGCGAAAGGATCGGCTGTCCACGAGTGAACGGCTGCAACGCTGAGCAAGCCCTTTGAAGCGGGACGCAGTCGCGCAAATTCGGAGATGATGAGCTGTTTGCCCGCTTCGGCACCGAAACGGTCGACGTAAAGTCCGTTGAGTCCACGGCACCAGACGGTTAGGCTCGTGACCTCATCGTCGGTCTTGCCAAATTTTTGCGCGAGCACGAGTCCGAGTGGCCCATCGGTCCACATCGAGGGTGACAAGCCGTCCATTTCCCAGAAAGGCTTCTTGGCGATGATATGAAACTGCGTGATCGGAATATGACCGAGAGTTTGAATCGCTTTGTTCTTGACGGGTTCAGGCAGCGGTGAGATCGCAACGTGGCGCAGTGTCGAGAAAGGCATTGAACACACCACGGCCTTGGCGCGATAGCGAGTGCCGTCACTGCAGATGACCTCAGCACTGCGGTCATCGACATTGATCGCAACAACGCGCTTGTTCAGGAGTAGATCGCCCTTGAGCGCCTTGGCCATGGCGATCGGCAAGTTTTGATTGCCGCCTTTGAAGGCGCCGATGAGCAAGCCGGGCGGGGCACCAGCGGGCGGGGTACCTGCTGCGGCAGGGCCTGACGGTACGACGTTGGCAGCGCCGGTACGTGAAAATGCGGTGACCGCTCCGCGATTGACGTTCTGCCAGTTATCCGAGAACGCTTGCTGTAGCAACGACACGTCGTGCGCCGTCGTTCCATAGGCGATGTTGGTATCGAAGCCGAGGCGGATCATCGCATCGTCGGCACCGTGTGAGCTCAGAAACTCATGTACGGATATATCGTGTTGCGCATACTTGGCGTCGTGCCAATTCTCGAGATCTCGAAATGGCATGTGCTGTTTGAACATGGCATCGGCCCAACTCCACGGCGCGAGTTTTTTCATTTCGCCGCTGAAGGGGTTGCGCATGTGAGTAGCCCAATCTTTGATCTGAATGCGCTCACCACCTAAAAAGAGTTCCTGTCCTGCACGGTTGGCGAACAGTCGCGGCGCAAGATTGACGATATCGATCTTGTGGCGAGCTGCTGCTGCGATACAGCGACCGTAGGCGTTGGCAATGGTGTTGCCGCCCGCTTCCGGATGTCCGGGTATGTCAAACATCGTGAAGACTCGGCCGCCAACCCGATTGCGCCCCTCTAAGGTGAGCGTTCGTAAGCCGTTTTCTTCGAGCGTCAGGGCGGCTTCAAGCCCGGAGAGGCCCGCACCGATGACGATGACGTCGATCTCCCCTGAACCGGTTGCGCTGTGGGCGATGGGCTGAAGACCGCCGACGGCAGCGGCGACCGCCGATGAGACGACGAATTGGCGACGATTCAGCTTCATGGTGCGACCCCGGTATTCTCTGGCCTGACATTGTCGGGCAGACGACAGGCCAACACTTTGGGTTCCGTGATCGAACCGATCAGCAGTTGCCCCCCAAAAGGCGTACCTACGCTGCCAGCTGAGACAGATTGTCCGAGGTCGAGGAACATGTCGCGGATTTCGACACGGTCGTCCACTAGCGGAGCATCAGGTCGGGTTCGATAACGGATGATGCGCGTTGGCGCAGGGTGCTCGCGGTCGGCAAAGTGACGAACGAGATCAAGCAGTTTCGGATGGGCCGCTATCCAAAGCGCGCCTTCCGGGTCGACCTGAAGGTTGTCCGGAGCACCATCGATCTCAAGGTATTCCCGCAGTCGCAAATTCCCGCTAGAGCTGTTTCGATCGAATATTGCGATGCGACGCCCGAAGGTTTCGGCGACGTACAGTGTCAGCCCATCGGGGCTCATTGCCATACCGGAAGCGCTTTTAAGGCCACTTGCGACGATACGCATCTGCTCACCATCGAAATAGACGATGGTCGAGAAGCCCTCTCGAAAGAGCAGTTCCCGCAGTCGGGTCAGTAGTCCGCCGTCGCCTTTATCGTTAGCTGCATAGAACTGGCGTGGACCAACCCCGACGATCGCGTTGGGCGAAACCAGTAACTCGTTCAGGATGGTTTCGACCGGTTGAAAGATTCCGTTTGAGCGCTGCTCCAAAACTTCGATGGTGTGCGGGGCTTCAGGCGGATGCGAGATGACAAACAGACGTTGCGCGCCATCGCCCATGCGGTAGAGCGACATCCCATGTGGCCGGAAGTTGGCCGGGAGAGAGAGCGCCGCGTTCGTCACTGGCATCGCGGTGTTGTTCAGATCCAGCTGCATGAGCTGACCGGTCACAGGGAGTCCCTCGACCAAGCCACGCCGGTCCAACACGGACAGATATGCGAGACCGCGACCGCGATCGAGTTGTAGATCTTCCGCGCTACCCGGTAAAGCCACGTTGCGACAAAGTGTGGCCGGTAGCGGCGTCAGATCACGGAACTGACCGCCAAAGCGCATGAAGTCGATGAAGAAGCCCGTCACCACCAGCAAGATGATCACGGAGGGCCAAGCATAGCGTCCGAGTCGAGACATCCGTCAAAGTTTAGCGGATGTGGGCAGCTGCTCGCAGACCTTCGATCATGGAGGTGCGCAGCAGATAGGCTCGAGCGCGAACCGGATCAGCCGCGGTATCACGCAGATCCTGTTGCCGCTGTGCTCGAACCACCGGATCTTTCTCTTCGAGCAGCTTCTTGTTGGCGATGGTTTGCGCTTGTAAGACACTTTCGGCCACGCTTCGTCGACGTCGATCATATACATCGAGACTAGAGGAGTCCGCATCACCGCGGATGATTGCTGCCAGTCGTGGCGCAAGCTCATAGGCATCATGCAATCCGAAGTTCAGACCCATGCCACCCAAGGGGTTGTTGACGTGGGCGGCGTCCCCGACGAGTACGACCCGATCACGACGATAGGTCTTTGCGACTCGTTGATGTACCGAATAAAGATTCGTGTGTACGACCGCGCTGCCGCGTGTCGCAGGCGAAAGCGCATCTAGACGATTTGCAGCACGAGCGTGATCGAGTAAATCGTCTTCGTTTTGCTCAGGATGCGTCGGAAAAACGCAGCGCCACAGCCCTTTCGGCCGATCGCCGGGTATCTTGAACGTAGCGACCCACTCAATGGGATCCATCGTGTACGAGCTGAACGCATAGCCTTGCGTGGCGAAGTCGAAATCAGTGGTGATCACCAGAAACCGTTCGTCCCACGTAAAACCATCGAAGGCGATATTTTGCGATTTTCGGACGATGCTTCGTCCGCCATCTGCGCCGACGAGCCAGCGACCGCGGATTAGACAGTTACCATTCGCCGTACGACCGTGCACGTTCACGCCGGATTCGTCTTGGCTGATTGTCTCGACCTCGACGCCATGCAGCACTCGCGAATGCGTTGATTGCAGGACGCGACGCTGCATCATCTCGACCAACTTGTGTTGTTCACACTGCAGCCGATACGGATAACGGGTGTCTTCACCGAGTGCGGCAAGATCGAATTCGGCGATGAGTCCGATTCGCCGATCTCGCAATTGCCAATGTCTGGCGATCAGGCCGCGTTGATGTAGTTCCGCTGTAACGCCAGATTTTTCCAGCATTTCGAGCGTCGGCGGATGATAGGTGGCGGCACGGGGATCGGCGTGGGGTTTATCGCTACGCTCGAGTAGCACGACATCGATACCGTGATCGATCAAAAACAGGGCTGTGGCCATTCCGGCGGGTCCACCGCCGACGATCACGACATCGGCGTCGATCGTCATCAGTATCGTTCCAACACCAAGCCACAGCCGTGGATCGAATCTTCGATGCCCGAACGGCGTAGTGCGTCCCAATAGGTGACAGCATTGATGGCGAGCACCGGCTTGTCGAGCCACCGCTCTGCTTGGGCGCAAAGCTCGATTGCGGCGAGGTTGGTTCCAACCTGCACGATCGCATCGATGTCGTCACCGTCGAGTTGCTTGAGTGTATCGATGACTTGAGTGGCCGTGGTATGCGCGATTTGTACGGGCGACGGGCACTTCAGGCCGATCAAGCGAGGAATGACGAAGCCTGCTTCTTCAAAATAATGTCGAACCTGTTCGTCGCCACGCGGTTGGTGAGGTGTGAGCACGGCAATGCGCTTTGCGCCGAGCTTGGTGAGTGCGGTCACGGTTGCCGTCGAGCCCATCGAAACGCCGACGCCTGCTCGGGCAGTCAACTCTGCTTGCAGTTCATCCGCCGCTTTGACGCCACCCCAGAAGGCCTCTAGGGCGACGCCCATAATGACGTGGGTCGGCTGGCACGTGATGACTTGATCGATTGCACTGCGCATACCATCACGCATGGCTTGCACGTGTTCCATGAAGGCCTGTTCGCTCGTCAGCGGCCGTTCGCGGATGCTGATGCGAGCAATGTGATTAGTAACACCGCGCGGACGCAGTCGTTCGGATTCGGGTTGGCAGCTTGTGTTGGTGGAAGGGACAACGATCGCAATACGCCCGCGAGGGCCAAGTTGATCGGTCATGGACTTTTGGTGCTCCCACCGTCGATAGTGATTGAGGTGCCGGTCAGATGTGCGGCACGCGGCGAGGCGAGGTAGACGACATGCGTTGCAACTTCTTCGGCCGAGCCTAGGCGGCGCAGCGCCGTCTTCTCGAGGAATCGCGTTTCGGCTTCTGCAACGTTGATACCTTCTCGAGTGGCAGCAGCCTGCATCAGGCGATCCCAGCGCGGCGATCGCACTGGACCCGGGTTGACGGCATTAATCGAGACGCCATGTGGACCGAGCTCTTCGGCAAGACCGCGTACGATGGCGAGCAGCGCCGCATTAGCTGCAGCGCCCGGCAGCATGCGCGGCTCCGGAAACTTCGCCGAGTTGCCAACCACCATCACGATACGACCGGCGTGACGCTCGATCATTGCTGGTGCCACGGTGCGTAACGCACGAATGGCACCGAAGAGCTTGACCTCGAGATTGCTCTTCCAGGTCACATCGTCGATTTCCCAGAAGATTCCGCCTTGCGCAGCTCCCGCTGCAAATATGAACACATCAATGCCGCCCAGTGTCTCGATCGCAGTACATATGGCGTGATTCGTCGATGTTTCCGAATCGAGCTGGCATTCGATCGCGAGTGCGCCGGGCGAGCCGATGGCTTCGATTTCGGTTTTCAATGTCTCCAGCGAGTTCGAATTTCGACCGAGTAGCGCGATATTGGCGCCTTCACGAGCGAGCTCGAGCGCAATGGTTTTTCCAAGGAGGCCAGTGGCGCCACACAACACCACTTTGCTGTTACGTAACTGCAGATCCATCTTGTTCCTTCAGCGTCGACGGGCGAGCACGGCGCCTCGGCCCAAGGCGTGCAGCTTGCCGCGAGCGAGCTCCGCCGACAACGGGGCCATGCCGCAGTTGGTGCAGGCGATCAGGCGATCCGAGTCGACATGTTTGGCTGCAGCACGGATGTTAGCGGCCACTTCCTCGGCGCTTTCGAGTTTGCCTGGCAAGACTTCGACAGCTCCAACCAAGAGAGTCTTGTCGGGTAGCAGTCGCATGAGATCCGGTGGCACGCGTGAACCTGCAAACTCGAGCGATACCTGCTGGACGCCGCTCGCATTGATCCAGGGAAAGATGGTTTCGTATTGGCGCCACGCGTCACCGAGAGAGGATTTCCATTTCACGTTAGCTTCGATGCCATAGCCATAACAAATGTGAACGATGGTCGTTGCCTTCAGGCCCTGCATGGCGCGCTCTAGCGCGGCGATGCCCCATTCGCCTACCTCGTCGAGAAAAACGTTGAATGCCGGTTCGTCGAACTGGATGACATCAGCTCCGGCTGCTTCGAGCTCAAGCGCTTCTTCGTTGAGCATTTCGGCGAAACGTAATGCCATGTCGGCACGTCGCCCGTAATGGGCATCGGCCAAGGTGTCACAGATCGTCATCGGACCGGGTAGTGTGACCTTCAAGGCGCGCGTGGTTTGTGTGCGCATGAAAGCGGCATCGGCTACGTGGACGGCGGCGCGTCGTTTAAGCGGCGCAGTTACCGTCGGCACTTCCGCGATGTAACGATTATTGCGGATCCCCATCGGCGTTTTTAGATTCCAATCGATGCCCTCGAGTGACTCGAGAAAGCCGTGCACGAAGTGGATTCGAAATTGTTCGCCGTCTCCCACGATATCGATGCCGGCGCGCTCTTGTTCGCGCAGCCATTCGAGAGCGGCCCGTTGTTTGCCATCCTGCAATTGGGCTGCGTCGAGGCGCCATGCTGCCCAGAGTTTTTCCGGCTCAGCGAGCCAATCGGGTTTCGGCAGACTGCCGACGGTGGTGGTGAGAAACATCGACGCATGTTAGCGATGCCGCCGAACCACCCTGAGCCGTGATGGTGGGATTGCTCGCCAGGCGGATTGGATTTTCGGGCCCCAAAATGTCCACGGCCGGGTGGCTCTCGCCACCCGGCCGCGTCGTCCATGGACTTTCAGCATCCCTGCTGTCGGGTCATCCGTGACCCGAGAGTCGGCTTGCTCAGTTCGGCAGCAACACGCTGTCGACGGCTACCACGACGCCGTTGGCGGCGTTGTAGTCGCCCGTTACGCGGGCTCCGTCGACGCGCAGGCGACCGCGCACGAGCTCGACCTTCACGTCGTCGCCGCCTTCGGTCTTGGCGCTGCGAGTGCGCTTGAGATCATCAGCCTCGAGCGCCTTACCCGGCACCACGTGGCGGGTGAGGATCTTCACGAGCTGGTCCTTGTTTTCCGGGCGCAGCAGTGACTCGAGCTGTTCCGGCGGCAACTTCGCGAAGGCCTCGTCGGTCGGCGCGAAAATCGTGACTGGACCTTGGGCGCTGAGGGCGTCCTGTAGGCCGGCGACCTCGATGGCCTTGGCGAGGGTGTTGAAGTTACCCTTTTGCTTAGCGACATCGAGAACCGTCGGACTGCCGGCATAAGCTGAGGCGGCCGTTAAAAATGACAAACAGGCGGCGAAAGCAGCCTTGCGAGTGAATGAGCGAATCATGGCAGTACTCCGTTTAAGTGTTGGGGCGTACCGCGATCCTGCGTACGCGAATCTATTCGACGGAGAGATAGTGACATCGTCGGGAAAGTTTGTCAAGATGTTGTACAGCTAATGGCTGTACACAACATGGACAAATGATGAACAAACCGGCAGCCATGGGATCTACAGGTCAATTCACCATCAAAGCGGTCGCCCAGGCGACAGGCCTGACGGTGGAGACCTTGCGCGCGTGGGAGCGCCGGTACGAGGTCGTTCGACCGTCTCGCGATGGGTCGGGTCGACGAACGTATTCGGCAGCTGATGTGGCCCGGTTGCGTTTGCTGCGCACGGCGACTGAACTCGGTCATACGATCAGCCGGCTCGCGGCGCTCGATGAGAGCGAGCTCGCCAAGTTGGTGGCCGATTCGGGTGGTCAAGCCCGGCCTGGCCCCGCGCGCGGTCAGTCTTTCGTCGAGCGCGCACTCGATGCGGTCACCCATTCCGACCCGTCGGGCGTCGAAGAGGTGCTGACCTCGGCGGTGGCGTTGTTGCCGCCGAACGAAGTGGTCAACACGGTCCTAGTGCCTCTCGTGCAAGAGGTCGGTGAACGCTGGCACCGCGGCGAGGTGTCGATCGCCCAGGAGCACATGACGACGGATATCGTCCGTCGTTTAATCATCTCGGTTTCGCGCGGATACCTGCGTTCGGATAACGGACCGTGTCTGGTGTTGTCGACCTTGTCGGGCGAGCGGCATGAGCTCGGTATCTTGATGTGTAGTTGGCTCGCAGCGACACGTCGTTTTCGTACGCACTACCTCGGAGTCGATTGTCCCGCCGAGGAAATCGCTCGTTTTGCGCTCGAAGTCGATGCCTGCGCGGTGCTCGTGTCTCTGGTGATGCCCGAGAACGAAGTGCCGGCACTGCAGCAGTTGCGCAAACTTGCCGAGTTGTTGGTGGGCAAGTGCGAGGTATGGGTCGGTGGCTTCGCGGCGCGCGCCTTGTCACCTGAAGAGGTGCCGCCCGGTTGCCTGTTGTTGCCAAGCGGTAACGCCTTCGAACAGCGGCTCGATCTACTCGCGGCGCAGTTTCACTCCTGATCACGCGGCAATTCTGTTGCCAGCTTCACCAAACTTTTCGCACTGACCTCTAGCCAAAGTTCGGCGAATCAACATAGCCTCGACACTATGAGGCGATTACTGCTTGGCTTGCTGTTTGCGGCACTCACGGCTTGCGGTGGGGGCGGCGGCGGATCCGGTTCCGGAACCAGTTTCTCGTTAGGCGGCAGCGGCGCCGCGCCAAGCAATCCCCCGGTCGCAACCAGTGATGCGTTTCGTTTTCTCAACCAGGCCACTTTCGGCGCTACCGAAGATACCTCTCGAGCTTTGATCGCACTCGGCGATTCGTCGAATGCCTATGCGCGTTGGATCGATGCGCAAATTACTAAACCCGCCTCGTTGCTTTTGCCAGCTGTCGAGGCGGCCTACCCGAATCCCGTACCCACGGGCTTCAATGTGGGTAGTTTGAATGCGGTCCGTCTCGAGACCTGGTTCGGGAATGCGGTGCGTGGTGAAGATCAGTTACGCCAACGCGTGGCATTCGCTCTGTCCGAAATTTTTGTCGTATCGCAGATCGGCGCACTGCAAAACCTGCCGAACGCCACGGCCGACTTCCACGACATGCTTGCGCGCAATGCCTTTGCCAATTATCGCGACTTGCTGGAGCAAGTGACGCTGCATCCGGCGATGGGCATCTATCTCTCGATGCTCGGTAATCAGCGTGCCGTCTCTGGCACGAATCTTCGACCAGATGAAAATTACGCACGCGAGATGATGCAACTCTTCAGCATCGGTCTCGTCGACCTCAATCTCGATGGCACTCTCAAGCGCGATGCGACTGGGCAGCCGATCCCAACGTATAACCAAGACATCATCGAAGGTTTCGCTCGCGTATTCACCGGTTGGAAGTGGGCTTGTCCAACGACGACTCCGGCCTGCACTTTTACCAATACGCGTCCACAGGCTGCCCCTGTTGTCGGATACAACCAGATCAAGCCGATGCAATTGTTTGAGGCGCAGCACGAGCCCGGTGAGAAGCGCGTATTGAGTTACAGTGGCGTTGCGTTGAGCGGCGGTCTCATCCCCGCCAATCAAGGTGGCGAGCGCGATTTGCGCTCGGCACTCGACAACGTTTTCAATCATCCGAATGTCGCGCCTTTTATCTCTAAACAGCTCATCCAGAAATTGGTCACGAGTAATCCGTCAGCGCCATATGTGCAGCGCGTTGCCGAAAAGTTCAATAACGACGGGTCGGGGCGTCGAGGTAACCTCGAAGCGGTGGTGCGAGCGATCCTGCTCGACGTGGAAGCGCGTACGACGCCAACCGGTAGTGCGGCCGCGACTGCCGGCAAGCTCAAAGAGCCGCTGCTGAGACTGACTCAACTGTGGCGTGCATACGATGCGCGTTCCAGCGGCGAAAAATTGGGCGCAGCGCGTAACTTCTCCGGTGGCGCAAGTGGTACTTTTGGACAGGCACAGGGTTCTTCGCCTTCCGTGTTCAACTTTTTCAGCCCGTTTTATGCGCCTCCTGGGGAGATTGCCGATAGCGGACTGGTTGCGCCTGAGATGCAATTAGCGACGGAGTATCTCAACACCCAGACGACGAATTTCTTTTGGACGCAAGTCACGACGCGTACTCATGTGAATACGGCACGGTTGAATGCCGATGATGTCTATATCGATATTTCGAACGAGTTGCCGCTAGCGAGTAATCCGGATGGTCTGATCGATCGTATCGCCACTCGTCTTTTGGGTGATCCGAGCTTGTTGTCGGCGGAACTGCGAGCCGCGATCAAGGCTCAAGTGGAACGCACGACCATCCCTGCGACCAATCCCACTACCGCGCAAGCCACCCGAGTCGGCGATGCGCTCTATCTCATCATTATCTCACCCAGCTACGCTTTGCAGCGTTGACGTTCAGGACGACACCCATGAATCGGCAACGACGACGATTTTTAAAAGCGGCCACTGCTGGTGGCGTCGCATACGCCTTCGGTCGCACGGTCGGCACACTCGATGCCCAGATGACCGGGGTTGGAGGCTTCGGCGACTACAAGGCTTTGGTCTGTCTCTTCCTCTTCGGAGGGAACGATTCCTGGAACATGTTCGTGCCGACGCGCACCGCTGAATACAACGCGTACTCGCGCTCACGCGGCGGTGGCACGGCCTCGAGCCTTGCAGTCGATCGCGCTGCGTTGTTGCCGGTCGTGTACGACGGGCAAACGAGTGGAGATCCCACCTATGGGTTTCATCCCTCCATGACCGGTGCGCGCGAGTTGTTCCAGTCGGGTCGCTTAGCGGTCATGGCTAACATGGGACCGCTGCTGCGTCCGACGACGAAAGCGCAGTACCAGTCTGCAGCGACGAGTGGCCATGCTCTACCGCCGCAACTGTTCTCGCACAACGATCAGCAGGATCAGTGGCACAGCTTGCGCGGCAGAACGATCTCGAAATCCGGATGGGCGGGTCGAGTCGCCGATGTCTTGAATGCACAGGTCGCGGGTCAACAGCTTTCGCTGAATGTGTCGTTGGCAGGCCAGACCTACTTCCAAGCCGGTGAAATCGCGCGTCCGTACGTGATGGGTGCTGCGGGTGCGACCAACTTCACCGGTTTTGCCACCTCGGGAGTGGGCCTTGGTCGTCGCGGTGCCGTTGAAGCCAGTTTGACGGCAGCGCTCGCGAGCAAAAGCAATACTGTTTATGAGCGCAGCTATGCGAGCATTCAGCAGCGCGCGGTGCAGTTCGCCGATCGCGTCAATGGGTCGCTTGCCACCGCGCGCGATTTTTCCGCTCTGCCCAATACGGGTGCGACGCTCTCGGGCTTGCAGACGCAACTGCGAACCGTGGCCAAGTTGATCTCGGTACGCACGAGTCTGTCATTGTCGAGACAGATTTTCTTCGTTTCCTTGGGGGGCTTCGATCAGCACGACGATCTGATGGCCGACCAGCCAGGTTTGCTCGCTACAGTCAGCAACGGGATCAAAAGTTTCTATGACGCTCTTGCCGAGATGGGCATGGAGAACTCGGTCACGCTCTTTACCCAATCGGACTTTGGTCGCACCTTGACCTCGAACGGCGATGGTTCCGATCACGCGTGGGGTGGTGTTCAGCTGGTCGCCGGTGGCGCCGTTCGCGGCGGGCGAATCTATGGCCAATATCCACTGCTCGAAATCGGCAGTGCTCTAGATGTCGGTGGCGGTCGCATCATTCCGACGACCTCCGCCGACCAATATGCCGCCACCTTGGCCTCGTGGTTCGGTGTGGGGGCGACTGAGCTGTCGAAGGTCGCACCTAACATCGGCGCATTTGCGACGCGGGATCTCGGCTTTCTCGGCTGATCGCTCGTGAGTCGATTAGGCGCGAGGTTTGCCCTGCGCAACCTGACGCAGGAATTGCTCGAGTTTGCCGTCTGCATCGCCAGCCGTTCTGATCGGTAATGGCCCGCTGATCACGCCGCAGTAGTGACGAGCACGGCCAGCGTCGATCCAGAGTTCATCAGCCACGGCGATGACCGTGCCATAGCGTCGATCGATCACCGCATAACGATCCATGGAGACCTCGAACCAGGCGTTCGCATGATGGATGACGCGCGACGTTTTCAATTGCAGCAGTTCACGCGGTGTCGGCGTCTCTCGACGGAATTCTGGTGTCGCGTAAGCCTGGCAGAGAGGCTCGAGATGGGCTGCGCCCGCTGCGCTCCAGAGGGAATAGAACAGCGGAACACTTAGGGGAATGGCGGCGAGCCAGAGGGCGTTTCGAATCCAGCGCCGTTTTCGGCCCGGGCCTTCGAGTTTGACCACATCGGCCAAAAGCAGAAACGCCAGCGACGCTGGCATTGCGGCAATCAGAAGAACAATCGCTGCGAGCGCCAGTTCGTCGCTCACACGAAACTCAAAGAATGAACCTGCTTAGGTCTTCATCTTGCGACAAGGCTTCAAGATGGGCATCGACGTATGCAGCATCGATATCGATCCTCTCGCCAGAGCGATCCGCTGCTTCGTATGACAGCGTTTCGAGCAGTCGCTCCATCACGGTGTGCAACCGCCGAGCGCCGATGTTTTCGGTACGTTCGTTGACGTGGAAAGCGATTTCCGCCAAGCGTCGTACGCCACTTGCGACAAAGTTGATGTGGACGCCTTCGGTCTCGAGTAGAGCGGCATATTGCGTCGTCAGCGAAGCATTGGGTTCCGTCAGGATACGGACGAAATCCTCAATGCCGAGCGATGTGAGTTCGACGCGAATCGGGAAGCGCCCTTGCAACTCCGGAATGAGATCGGAAGGCTTAGCTACGTGGAAAGCACCCGATGCGATGAACAGAACATGATCGGTCTTGATCGGGCCGTACTTCGTGTTGACCGTGCACCCCTCGACGAGCGGCAGCAAGTCTCTCTGCACGCCTTCGCGTGAGACATCGGCACCGTAGCTGTCTTGTCGGCGGCATACCTTATCTATCTCGTCGATGAATACGATGCCATTCTGCTCTGCGTTCCGAACGGCTTTGGCGCGTAGCTCTTCCTCATTAAGTAGTTTGGAGGCTTCTTCTTCGAGTAGCAGTTTTTGGGCTTCCCGAATTTTGAGTTTCCGAGAGCGCCCTTTACCGGTGCCGAGATTCTGGAACATGGATTGGAGCTGTTGTTGCATCTCTTCCATGCCCGGCGGCGCGACGATTTCCATCCCGAGCACCGGATTGCGCAACTCGATCTCGATTTCACGATCATCGAGCTGGCCTTCACGCAGCATCTTGCGGAATTTCTGGCGTGTCTCAGCATCACGCGGAGCGACAGGTTCATCCGTGGAGAATCCCATCAAGCGAGGCTTGGGGAGCAGTGCATCTAGAATGCGCTCCTCGGCAGCATCCGCAGCGCCATCACGGGCGCGGGCGAGCGCCTCCTCGCGTTCGAGCTTGACTGCGAGCTCGACGAGATCCTTGATGATCGAGTCGACATCTCGGCCAACATAGCCAACCTCGGTGAACTTGGTCGCCTCAACCTTCACGAACGGCGCTTTGGCCAAGCGTGCGAGGCGACGCGCAATCTCGGTCTTGCCACAGCCCGTCGGGCCAATCATCAAGATATTCTTCGGCGTGATCTCGGGGCGGAGATCTTCCCGAACCTGCATACGTCGCCAACGATTACGAAGTGCAATCGCAACCGATCTTTTGGCAGCATCTTGACCGACGATATGCCGATCGAGCTCGGCGACGATGGCCTTGGGTGTCAATTCGGCAGGCAGCACACTCATGATCCGAGCTCCTCGATCACGAGGTTACGATTCGTATAGATACAGATATCGGCTGCAATGTTGAGTGAGCGCGAGACGATATCGCGAGCGCTGAGGTCGGTATTGTCGATCAGGGCTTGTGCGGCAGCTTGTGCAAAGGCGCCACCGGAACCGATGGCCACGAGATCATGCTCGGGCTCGATGACATCGCCATTGCCTGATATCACGAGTAGTTTCTGCGGATCGCCGACCAACAGCAGTGCTTCGAGTCGGCGCAGCGCGCGATCGGAGCGCCAATCTTTGGCGAGTTCGATAGCGGCTCGGGTCAAGTTACCGAACTTATCGAGCTTGCCCTCGAAGCGTTCGAACAAGGTAAAGGCATCAGCCGTGCCGCCGGCGAAGCCGCCGATGACCTTGCCATTGCCGAGTAGCCTGACTTTGCGGGCGTTGCCTTTCATGACGGTGTTGCCGAGCGTAACCTGTCCGTCGCCGCCGATGGCGACGATGCCGTCACGACGGACGCCGAGAATGGTGGTGCCGTGCGGATTGAAACCTTCAGCCATGGAGCTCACTTCTTTCGCGCCCGAGGATGGGCTTGATCATAGATGCGGGCGAGGTGCTGAAAATCAAGGTGAGTGTAGACCTGCGTCGTGGCGATATCGGCGTGGCCGAGCAACTCCTGGACGCCACGTAAGTCCTGACTGGACTCGAGCAGGTGTGAGGCGAAGGAATGTCGGAACAGGTGCGGATGGACATGTATCGGTAGGCCCTGGCGTTTTGCCCACGCGGCGACTCGCTTCTGGATGGTCCTTGCGCCGAGTCGACGGCCATCGCGACCGACGAAGACGGCTCTCTCATCCGCTGGAGCCATGGCGGTGCGGTCTAAGAGCCATGCTTGTAAGGCTTCACAGGCTTTTCGACCAACGGGCAGTATCCGCACCTTGTTGCCTTTGCCGGTGACTCGTACGGTGCGATCACTTAGGTCGAGATCATGCAGGTCGAGCCCCAACAATTCCGCGAGTCGTAGGCCCGATGAATAAAAGAGCTCCATGACGGCGCGATCTCGTCTGGCGAGAGCATCATCGCCGACGATCTCCAGCAGACGACTCATCTGATCGGCGTCGACGGTTCGCGGTAGTGGGCGACGCGCTTTGGGGGCACGGACGTCGCCGGCCGGATTGTGTGCTATCACGCGCTCTCGCTGCAGGTAGCGAAGAAAGCTTCTCGTTGCCGACAGACGACGCTGGATACTTCGAGGAGCGAGACCGGCGGCATGCGAGCGAGCGGCAAACGAGCGGATATGCTGCTCGTCCAGTGTTGACCAGTCGTCTATTTTTTGTTGCTCACACCATTGCGCTAGCGCTTTGATCTCACGCCGATAGTTCAGGGTGGTGTGAGGTGACATTCTCCGTTCACGCGATAAATGCGTGACGAATTTCTCGACCCACTCCAGTGCCGTCGGGTTCACGCTGCCTGCATGCGACAGCGCAACAGGGCGGCGCCGAGCAGTTCGCCCATCCGAGCGAGGAAATCGGTACTCATTGCGGGTGTGAAGCGTTCGGAATCGATACTGCCGAGCGCTAGCGCCCCGAGGCTGGCGGCAGGCCCAATCGGAACGAGCGCCATTGAGGCGATGGATTCCGCATCGTCACCGAAGACGGTACGCCGCTGGTCGAGCACAAAGTGGCCACACCGCGTACGGGCAGCCGGCAACAAGGCATCGACGTTTGGACGAGTCTCTGGATCGACCAATAGCCGCACCGAGACGATATCGAAATCGGTCCGCAACGAAGCATGTACACGCGCGATGAGATCAGCTTCATTGTGCGCTTGCATCAAAGATAGCGTGAAGCGGTGCATACGTTCGGCGATGGCATCGTTCTCACGACCGACGCGAACCCACTCAGCGAGCTTTTCGCGATTAGCCGCCTGACGTTCACGCAAGACTTTGATTTGGCGTTCCATTAAGGAAACCGCGCC
>JACCEC010482981.1_pt1 | contig 55092 bp, 45 predicted proteins | sample 7450121 | NCBI WGS metagenome assembly JACCEC01 (sample SAMN15323455, study PRJNA562643) | freshwater metagenome | isolation source: river surface water | place: USA:Blue River Watershed | collected 2017-08-18
CTGTGGTAATAACCAAATAATTACATCTGTCTTTGTTTTTACTGTCTTCAATAATAGCACCCGCCATGATATAACTTTTACCACTTCTTTGAATATGACCCCATAATATTTTCTTGTGTCCTTGTCCTTTCATGCGAATTGTTTTCATCACACTCAAACGTTGGTGTAATTTTAAAAGGACTGGTTTTTTATTTATTTTTAATATGTATTCGATATTGGTATTTCCATAAATCAGTTTGAATTCATGGAATGCTTCGTTGAGGTCATTCCAATCAATAATAATTGTAGTTTTTTTTTCTAACCATATTTTCAAGTCTTCGTTTCCTTCATGAGCGCGCAATACCATTTCTTTTGTTCGCTTGGCATCTCTAACACAAACGCACAAATGTAATTCCCAACCTTTATATTTATCGTAAGAGATTGATAAAATATCTCGTAATTCCAAATCTCCAACATGCTCAATGTTCAAATTTTTTGAAGTTGTAGCAAGAATAATTTTTTGGTTTTCGTTACAAACTTGACCATGTAAGTCGCTTTTATCGCCACTGTCTTTCAGTTTGATCGCGTGATTTGAGTCATCATAAAACACGTCTTTTATTGTTTGGATGGGTTCAATCGTCGCCATATTAAAATTACCCTTACACATAGTATAATTACGCAATTTAGAAATTAAACCGAGATACGCAAATAATCGTAATAGAGATTCTTGTTTATCTTTACCTTGCCATGGTTCTTGTAACCAAGAAATAATCTCATTTTGACATGATCCGTAAGATTGAAGAAATTTGAATAGATCTATAAAAGTCATATCGGCGGTTGATGGCTCAGACATTGTTTGTTTTTGTAAATAATAGTTTTATTTTTGGGTTATATCAATAATAACGTATTAATATAAATCAATTTTTTTAATACATAGTATAAATAATTTATATTTAATTTATATTTAATTTAGATATTTTTACATTTAAAAAAATATACATATATATATATATAAATGTCCGCTTTAGTACTTACGTATGATATTCCAGCTGGATTTGAATTGACTCTACCGATAATATCTAGCGTCGGATCACTCACTAGTGTTGATTGGGGTGATTTAACCACCCCCGATACAACTTATACGCATACATATACAGATGCGGGTGAATATATTATAAGCATTACTGGCAGCGGTATTACTCAATTAAATCAAGCTTATTCGGGAGTTAGCAGTCTCGCAAAAACATATTTAAAAACATGTAGTAGTTTTGGTGAAATTGGTTTAACAGACTTAGCTAACTCTTTTAATGGATGTACGAGTTTGACAACTGTTCCAACATCATTGCCTAGCTTGACCGAGGTTACAAGTACGCGTAATATGTTTAATGGTGCGACTTCATTTAATCAAGATATTAGTAGTTGGGATTTTTCCACCGTTACAAATATGAATGGCATGTTTGGGGGTGCGAATTCGTTTAACCAAGATATTAGTAGTTGGGATGTTTCAAATGTTACAGATATGGGTGGTATGTTTTTAAATAATACAATATTTAATAATGGTGATAGTGGAAATAATGGAAATAACCAATTATCATGGGGTAGTAAGACAAGTAAAGTGGAAACCATGTCTCTTATGTTTTCTGGCGCGACTTCATTTAATCAAGATGTTAGTGATTGGGATGTTTCAAGTGTTACTACTATGGTTACTATGTTTGGTAGCTTCTCTGTTACTACTTCAATATTTAACAATGGTGATACAACAAATAGTCAAAGCAACCCATTAAGTTGGAGTACGGGTACTGGCACAAGTAATGTGACAAATATGGGTTTTATGTTTAGAAATGTCACCACTTTTAATCAATATATTGGTGGTTGGAATGTTGCAAAAGTTAATACTATGAATGCTATGTTTTATAATGCAACCAGTTTTAATCAAGATATTAGTAATTGGGATGTTGCCGCAGTTATCCTTATGAGTAATATGTTTTATAATGCAACTAGTTTTAATCAAAATATTGGTAGTTGGACTGTTTCAAGTGTTACAAGTGCAAATATGGGTAATATGTTAGATTATACCGCAATATCACAAACAAATTATAACAGTATTTTGAATGGTTGGGCATCAAAATATTCTTCTCTAAAATCCAGTGTTACTCTTGGAGCACTCGGATTAGTATATTCGCCTACCGGGGAAACTGGTCACGACACATTGGTAACAAATAACAGTTGGAGTTTCAGTAGTGATGCGCTAGTTTCAACAGATGAGGTAATTCAAGGCACCTCTTTTGATTTTACAATAAACTCGACTAATTTATCAGCCGGAGATTATTATTTGACGTATAGTAGTGGTAAAACAAGTAGCATAGTTAGTTATGCTGGAGGTGCTGGTACAATTGAATTTACGAATTTAAATTTCACTACATTCGGTAGTAATGAACCAATAGTATTGACTACTCCAAGTAGTTCTATAACCTATTATTTAGACGTAACAGAGGGTACGAGTAGTTATGTTTGTTTTAAGGAAGACACCAAAATTCTTACCGATCATGGATATATTCCCATACAATATTTACGCAAGGGAGATTTAATACAAACATTCAGAGACGGGTTTGTACCAATTAATATGATTGGTAAAAAAGAAATACATCATCCTTCTATAAAAGAACGTATCAAGGACCAATTATACACATGCTCACAAGATAAATACCCCGAGGTATTTGAAGACCTAGTCATTACCGGGTGTCACTCAATATTGGTAAAAGGATTTAAAGATGAGGAAGAGCGTGAAAACACTATCAGAATAAATGGTAATACTTATGTAACAGATGATCATTATCGTTTGCCATCATGTGTGGATGATAGAACATGTGTTTATGAAAAAGAAGGTACTTATACCATTTATCATGTAGCATTAGACCATGATAATTATTTAATGAATTATGGTATTTATGCCAATGGATTATTAGTAGAAAGTTGTAGTCAACGATATATCAAAGAATTGTCGGGAATGACATTAATTTAATAGAAATATGATTTATAATTATTTACTTTATTTACATTTATAGTATGAAACAAATGTAAATAAATTGTCCAGCCTACCTTATTTATCCACTAGGATTTCCTTGGCAACTGATCGAATTATTTTATTGTAATTTTTTAGAGCTTTTTCTTTATCGGTTTCACCCAAGCTCTGGTCAATCAGTTTGGTATAAAGATCGCTCTTTTTATGATTCGGGTCTTTGTATTCCGGGTTGGCTTTCGCCCAAAGAGACATTTGCTTGACATTCTTGTGTTCAATCGCTTTGATTGCTTTTATCATTTGCTGTTTATCTTCGTCTTTTTCCCAGGTATTATTGTTCTTCACATGAATGACCTCCCTTTTTAGATCGCTACAGTGGATCGGACGTTTGCTTATATCTAATTGGTTTAATCCTTTCACTAATATGTTACTAATCCCACCACAATAGCCGAGGGGTCCAAAGTTTTCAAAATCAGTCAAGGATAGAGTTAACATTTCTAAAAAATCACTGAGATTCAACGCATCTTTACACGTCTCATTCAAGAATACATTCAAGTTGAATTTGTTGTTATTTTGAGTGATATTGTTATTTGTAATATTGGTAGTATTTCCGATATTTTCCTTCATTAATTCAATAATTTGTTTTTGGAATTCCTGGTTTTGTTTCAGTAATTCAACAATTGTTGATTGCATATCCATTTCATTTGTTGTTGTCAAAACAGTGTCTTCTTTATTTTCAGTATCGTCTTCGGTCACTGATTCATTATTTTCTTCATGTAAAACCTCAGCATTACATTTTTTTTCGTGATACCATAAACTATTGCGCGCCTTGTATTCCTTATTACATTTTTTACACTTGAACATAACATGGAGATTTTCTGGCGTCGCATTTTCGTTCAAAGTGTTCAAAAATGTTCTATTTTTATGTTTTGATGTAATTATGTGTCGATTATAATCACTCATTTTACAGCATATAAAGTCACAATCTAGACAATAAAATTGTTTGGCGTTTTTTGGTGTTTTTTTCATTCAAACTATATTCTAAGTATAGAATATATTTTACGCCTAAATCCTTTTCCTTGAAAAACATAATTTTTATGCTCACAAAATTATGCTCTCGCATATTTTTCCGTGAAAAATCCAGGAGAGCTTTATGCTGTAAAACGACCAAAAAACACCCATTTTTCACCAAAATCTCTCTATATTTGAAAAATGGACATACCAAAAATGTCCATTTTTACTTTTTCTGTTATCTTTTGTTTGAAAATTAGAATTTTTATAAACCTGGATCTTCGAAAAATACAATATAAAAACACATATTTTTATAATTTTAGTATCCTAGAGTAATTGTAAAGTAAAATATATTATGTATAAAATAAATTATAGAAAAATATTAATATATACTGTTATTATAGTAAATAACTATGTCGTCTAATTTAATAACTGTACAAGATGCCCTACGAAAAGATTTAAATAGTCCTGATATAGATTTAGTGGATGTTGGTGGAGGCGGAGATTGTTTTTTTCATTGTATTTCAGACCAAGTATATGGGGATCCCAATTTTGATTATTGTGTTCGTCAAGAATGTGTAAAATATATGGAATCACAAAAAAAAAGATATGAGCCATTTTTTACACCTGATATAAATGATAAAAGGGATACAGGTGAGAGAGAAACAATTGACCAACATATTGAAAATATGAAAAAGCCTGGCTGGAATGGAATATCATCATGGGCAGGTGATCCAGAAATATCGGCATGTATGGAAGTTTATCAAAGACCAATTTTTTTATTTCGTTATTATCCTTCTAATATGATAGATATTGTAAATAATCTTGTAACAACATATCAATTAAATAATTATACGAATCGAAAAGAATTAGACGAAATACTTAAAGACATTCAAATACCCGAATCAAGAGATGAAATTATTGATATATTAATCATGATAATTACATCAAGGGAAAATAATTATATTGTTGGAAATTTTTTAATACAAAATCGAGATGAAAATGGTAATTTTAAAGGTAAATTTCCAATAAATTTACGTTATATAGATCAAACTCATTATCAAAGTATTCATATCAATCCTAGTTATACAAATAGTTTAATAAAACCAACGGATGAATGTATAAAAATAAATGCTTTAAAACCCAAAGAACCGGTACTACCAGATCCAGAACCAAAGGAGCCCGAAAAAGGATCAGGAATACCAGACCCATCTGGACCAAGAGACCCCAAATCTCCAGACGGAAAAGTAAAAATAAAACCAATATTAAAACCATCGCCAAAATTAAATCTACCATTAGAAAACACGCAAATTATTATACCCAATTCATTGGTGATTTATTTAATAACCAATATTCCAGGGTTTCAAAAAATAAGATTCACCCCAAATATGACTGATCCGAATATAAATAAATATATAGATACTGTATATTTTGATCCGATAGTAAAATTAAATAGGGCAAGTGTAAATAAAACACCCAAAAGTTTAAGAAAAATTCAGTTTTATGATAAGGGACTTTTTTTTACATTAAAAAATCGTGCACTTTCTGAATATTGGTTTTCAAATCCAGTAAAATATAAGGGAGAAACTTTAGAACAACAGTTGTCAAACGCAATAAATAATGGTACGGTGAATAATAACATTCATCTAATCATAAATACATTATTCAGAGAAAATTCTGTTATTTATATAGATAATAAACCATATACTATATATGCCTGTAAAACTACTCCAGGTGATTGGAAAATAGATATCAATAATAATTTACCCGCGTATTTATCAACTGGACAATATTTCGGAGAATATTCCAAATTTCAAGGCGGACCAGCATTACCAAGTTCTTTATCTACACACCCAACGGAACGTTATAGACAACCAACAATTTATATTACAAATAGCTCAGCTAGTCAATCGACTCCACAACAAATTGAAAATGCCGAAAAACAATTAAATACTATTCCAAAAAAGCTAATAACTGGACCAACTTATAACAAAAAAGAATTTTCAAATATTGGCACAATTCATCAAGCTGATTGGAGATTATTACCAAGTGGAAATAAACCATTAACGATTACCGCACCAGTGGATTATAATAGAATCGCAGAATTGAGATATAATCCATATTTACCACAAAAATTGGCAATAACCCAATCAAATAATCCAGTGGTAAATCCTTATACAGGAATGTATAATCCTCAATTATTAACAAATTCAAATAATTCTTTGTCTAATTCTAATTCTGGATTATTACTTCCGGCAGGAGGACCTTCATCAGAAGAACAGGTCGGACTTCCAGGATTACCAGCAATAAATAGAGTATCTTATCCAGAAACAAAATTAATCAAAGGTGGAGGCAGTCATGTGAAAGAAATGTTTTTAGAACAACCACTTTATAATCCATTTTATATAAAGAATCGACCTCTACATAGTCAAACTGGAGGTGCGCCAAAACAAAAAGAGATTCGTACCTTTTTCAGTAATTTTTATGATAATATAAATAATTTGTATAAAAATATGAATAATCAAGAAAAAGCTTATTATGAATATCCAAACTCAATTACACGATTATTACCTTATAATTTGAGAAAACAGGAATATTATTGTAATTCAAAAACTTTAAGTAATATATTCATAGAGGATACTACTCATTCTGATAATGATAGCTATTTAGCATGTATCGCAAAAGGCATACAAAATTATAATAGTAATGTAAATAACAAAGACAATCTTATAGTTGGTCGTAATAATTCACCAGGAGAAACAAATATAGACGATAGAATAGTACCATCATCAACAACAATGGGAGTTGATGAGGACAATATAAAACTTGCCATATATTATTATTTCATGGATCATCCAGATGAATATAATAAATATATCAATGACTACATTATTGAAAATAAAGTGAAAGATTTAAATGATATATTTGAAAATATCATAAAAAATAATAGTAATACATTACCAGTATCAGAAGAAGATTATAATAGTATTCTTGAGACAATAACAACCGAATTAAACCCATATGAGTTTGGAATAAAAACACCATCATTCGAGGAATATAAAAAAATTCCAAACACTGATTTTAAAAAAGTAGGACCTTTTGAATTGGTTACTTTAAATATAAATAGTGGTGATGAATCCCCGAAATTTAAAAGTTATGTAACATCCATATCAACGACAATTTTAGCTAGCCCAAAAATAACAGAAATAATTAGAAAAAAATATGGTATAAAAATAGTTATCATTGGTAAAACACCAGAAAACACATATGATATAATGAATTGTGGAGAAGCATTATTAAGCCCTGATAATAATAATAAATATCCAGATTGGAGTAAATATATGTTTCTTTTAAGCGAAAAAAATCGTTTTTATTTATTGACTTTTATAACAAGACATACATATACTTGTGCGAATACAGCGGAGAAAAATCAACCAGAAAAACTTATGAAAACATCTATATTTTTAAGAAATCAAGAACATGATATTATGAATCAACCACCGGTTTATATCATATTTTTCTTGTTTATTAGATGTTTTATTGAGATGTATATTAATGAACCTGAACCAAAGATAAATTTAATGAATCGTATAGATTTATTTAAAATAGATTTTCAAATATTTTCTCAAACAATGATAAGCATTACTGACCCAAATGATGAGGATAAAGTAAGAATTCAAAAAGAAATGGAAATGTATGAAACGAATAAACAGAGACTGGAGGAATGTAAAAAAATAAAAAATGATATGGATACAAAATATAATGATGCGTTTAAAGAAGAAAAAAGAAGAAAAGATAAAATAATTCTAATCAAAGAATACGTTGATTATTTGAATAATGATTTCTTGATAAATTCTCCAGATATAGCAAGTGATGAATATGAGAAAATAAAACATGATTATGATGATTTAAATAAAAGATATAGTGATTTATTAACTGGATCCACCGGTGGAAATACTCTTTTAAACACGAATCAAGACAACCCGATTTTTGATTTGTTAGAATTTAATGATGGTAACATGAATAATGGTAAAAAATTTTTAGAAAGATTAAAAGATATTAAAAAAAAATACATTCATATAAATGAATTATTGAGTGAGGATGAAAAAATAAAATACGATGAAGCATTGAGTTGTATTGAAAATTTTTCAGAATATGTAAAAGAAGGAAACATACTTAAATTAAACGATAATTTTAAAAAATGGATCGATAATCTAATTCATAATATAAGTGGTGCGAATCTTACTGGTCTAATTGATTCTTTCAAAAAGAATAAACCTGTACTCAATCCTGGAAAAAAAAGAGATGCTGCTAGTGAAGGTGATGATACAAGCGGTGACGGTACAAGCGGGGCAGGTGATGGAGCAGGTGATGAAGGTGATGGTGATGGAGCCGGTGATGAAGGTGATGGCGAAGGCGACGAAGGAGAAGGTGACGGTGATGATGATGGTGAAAGTGGATCTACTGGTAAAGGTACGGCTCCACCTCCGGGCGGCGGACCACCACCACCCCTTGATGATCTTGATAAATTAAATGATGAATTAAAAAGAAATATTATTGACGCTTGGAAAGAAGTGAATTATAAAGACGACCCTAATAAAAAATACTGGTGGAATACAATCACAAATGAAACAACCGATATAGATGCTCCCAAACCAACTGGCTTAACTGCGTCAACCCCGACTCCTGAATTTATGAGTTATGACAGTCAATTCAAAGAAAATTCAAAAACAAGTTTTATCATTTTTGTAAATTTAGTATTGTATCCAGGAACAAGTATTCCAGCGAATGAAAGAAGAAAATTAGCATGTTATTTAAATAAAGAAGAAATCCGTAGGAGTTGGGCAGAATTAATGGGGTATGAATATATTCCAATACCAATGAGTGACGATAAATATTATAAGTTGGAAAACACGAATACCAATAATAATACCAATAATAATAATAATGTAAAATCTAAAGAAGAAAATCCAACAATTTTTCAAAATAATAAAAGCAGAAGAGTTACGTTTGATAGCAAACCTCCACAGCGATTTCAGGGCGGAAATAAAACAAAACGTAATCGAAAACATGGATAAATATGAATAAAATATTTGTAAAATAAAAACAATAAAAACCAGTATGATGTCATACTTGTTTTTATTTCATAGAATTTTGAAAATTCATTAATGCGTCTTTTTGTTGCTGCATTTGTTTTTCTTTACTCGCTTTTGCTAAAATCGCCATGGCATTGTCGAGCTCTTCCTTACTAACAATACCATCTTTATTTGTGTCAATCACATCTTTTAACAAGCGGTATTCATGTGGAACAATACAAAAACTACTTTCCTCATTGAATAAATGATCCGTTAAAATAATTAAAACCGCTGTCAAACCAAGCGCTACATATATGTTACGACTACCCATCCACGCCAATACGAAAATCATAATCTGGCGAGTGACAGATAATTTCAAATATTCGGCGGAAGATTTGCTTAATTCAATAGTCACGTATTTTGATCCTAAATTCATCATAATAATCATAATACCGGAAAACACCTGACTACTATTTACCAACATGATGTTGTCGTGTAAAAATTTAGCAATTTTCTGAAATATAGTCGCATTTTTAGGTAAAGGCGTCGATTGCGCAGCAGCGGCAGGATTCGGCATAAAGGGATTTCCTGGCGGCGGAGCAACTCCGGCTGGTGGTGTAACTGCGGTGGCTAGAGGAATAATATTTTTTAATGATGATTTATTTTTTCTACTTGTTTTTGTTTTCATTGTCATATATTTAATAAACAAAATATTTTTTAGATAAATTGTAAACCAAGCATTTTCAAACCTTGATTTGTTTTGTCTGTAAAATATTCCCTATATTCTTCAGTGGCGACTCGCGCGTTTCTTAAATGTGGTCGCACCAATTTGCGAATACCTGGAGTGAAATTTTCTACATATGAGGTTTGAAACGGGGATTTCTTAACAATTCTACGTGTCACTAAATATAAAATCAAAATCAAAAACATAATTGTGGTTATAGCACATAATATATATGACTGTTTACGCATCATATATATTTATACAATATTATTCTATTTTACCTAATAAATAATTATGATTGTTGTATCAATTCATATCCAGACATAGTGCCGTCACCGCCAACGGATACGGGTTCCTTGTACGACCCAAACGCACCTGAAATAGGTAAGGACTTTGAATCTTTTCCTCGAAGAGTAGTTTCTGTTGCTATCCGGTCAATTCCACTATTTCTTTTTTTATTAGACATACCTTCAACCACTTGTGTCTCAATGTCAGTATTAATATAACTGTATTCTATTTCGTCACCTTTATAGTCGTATTCATTTTCTAAATTATCTGGTTCTTTAATAATCTTATATTGTTGTGCTTTTTTCTCAACCTCCTGTTTTTGGCTTTCTTTAGGAAAAAATCTAATATACAAAAAGAGGGATAGTATTATTAAAAAAACAATCATTCCCAACATAGTATTATAGTAAAATAACAACCCAAGGATAATAGTGCTCAACATGAAACCAAATCCTAAATGAAATGAATATAAAGACGCCATTGTCAAGAGTATAATAAATACAATAATGAAGGGATAAATCATTTTTTTCATGGACATTTATATTTATATTATATAATTATTTTTTTTTAATTTAAGATTGTTTTCCAAATTATTATCTTATTTTTTATTAGGAATGTCTTTAGCAATGTATGCTGCACCATTTAATAATAATGATTATATGGATAAAATAAATGATACGGATACACCCATAGGAAGAAAAAAAAATTCAAATAATAAAACCCAAAAGAGATATTATACCGCCCCCTCTCCTAAAGACAATAACACAGAAAAAATTAATAATGTTTTACGAACAATCCATAACTTGCCAGAACGTAATGATGAAGAATTAGCAGATTTTAATGAATTGTTGCCACCACCGATTTCTGCTGGCGTAGAGCAAACCAAAGCCAAAGAAGGTTTTGGAACAGCAAATCAACTTTCGGCTTTTGTCAGTCCTGTAAATCCACCTGAAATGGATGAAAACATTAAATCAATATATTCAAATCTGAATGCTCATACAAATGACATGTCTTTTGCTTCTGCGACAGATTACGGACGTTTTATACCGGATTATTCCAAAATGTATGGTTCTCCATCTCAAACAAGTGGTCAAAAACCACAAATATCTGGTTTTACCACTGGCGCCAAAAGTCAAAATGATCTTCTTATGGAAAAATTAAATTATATGATTACCCTTTTGGAACAACAAGAAAGCGACAAGACAAACAATGTCACCGAAGAAGTCATATTATACTCCTTTTTAGGAATTTTTATTATTTTCATTGTTGATTCCTTTGCGCGGGTTGGAAAATATGTGAGGTAATATGGTGTCATCTACAATAACACTAAAACAAACAAAACAAACAATCTAATTCAAAATAAATACTTTATTCGACGGCACAGTAGGATAAATATAATTATACAAAAAATACGCCGTAGGGCTCACCATCATCGGGGCAGTTTTCATTTTTATATTTTGAATGATAACTCCATTATCAGAAAGGTCTTCAATCAGCGCATACCCGAATTTGTTTTCTTGTTTTACTCGTGAGAGAGTGATTTTCGAAAGCGCTACTTTGAAACCATGAATAAAAATAGCGGCGTCTTTACAGCAATTCACTGAGGCGAAACAGACGAGTGCCATAGTGCCTTTTTTTATGCTGACTGAAGCGTCACGGAAATAATAACAAGATAGCACCAGGTTGTCTTGAATAATCATGTAGATGTAAATGTTTTTTGTTTTAATTAATTCAAGAATATTGGATATTTCGGGGGTAATGCATATTTCATATTTGTTTTCGAGATTGAGTTTCAAAAAATCGCTGAGATGGTGAATGTTGGTGGGACCGCACTCGACCAATTCCAGGCTACTGCCGCCAGGCAAATCACTCGGGACACACCATTTTTCCATGGAGAATCCGTAAGTGTTATATACACAAAGCGGAACGATACCGGTGAGTTCGTTTTCTCTCTTGAACAAAGAAACAGAAATGGATTTGTTGAAATATCTTTGATTATATTCATGTGTTTGTATGATTTGGGGAGCTATTCCCTTTTTCCGGTAATTCGAATCAACGCATAAATGATCGACATAATAAAGATCAAAATTAGTTTTGTGGCTTGGATTGTTGAAATAAATATGGAGGGGGCGGGTGGTCATCACTGAAATGATCTTATCGTCAATCAGTGTTGTCGCCTGTTTAGCGTCATATAAATAATTGGGTTCTTCATAATAGCTCAAAAAACAGGGAGCATTGTGACCAATCAGATAGGGCACTATATTTTCTTTGGTCGGGATATACTCGTTTTCCCCGTTTTTCAAAAAATGATTCCGGATTAGATTTACAAAACAGTTCATCGTGTAGTCGTTTATTTTTGAAAATTCTTGCGTTTTGATTTGATAAAAATTACAATATTTGTTCTTTTCGGGGAGTTCTTTCATGATGACCCCATAACGATACAAAAAATAATGAAAATCATAGACATGATATACTGGTTGTATAGACCAGAAACGGTATTTAATTTTAATATACATGGCAATCATAAGTAATACTAAAAACAAAATCAGGAATATATAAGGAATCATGGGTGTCAAGTACAAATACCACAACATGGAAATAATTTATTATAATAATATGTATTTTTATAATAAATCAAGTTATAAAACGTAGTTGAAGAGAGAAAACCTAGAATCATAATGATAATCCCTAATCCCTCAAACCGCGCGTTTAATTAGGTTTCCCCAAGACAAACAAATATTGGTATTCATAACCAGCACGAATTAAATCAATCTTGCTTTGTACAATGAAACCTGCTTGTTTGGCGATTTCTAAAATATCCTGGTAAGGCTCCATATACAATTGATGTTCTTGCTTACGGAATACTTTATCGTCACTTTTATTTTTAAATGTTTCCACGAATTTCGCAGTATTATCCTTATCATTTACTTGAAATTCAGATTGATATTTAAAATCATCAAAAGTGACTTTGCTGTTGGTGATGCGTTTTTCGGCATATCTTTGTGGGGTAAGTAATAAAAGTGGATTCGCTGCTGGAATAATGGTATCAAACATGTATTTATCCACTAAATGTACTACCAAGTATCCGCCACCCATTAACCATTTCATACAATTTCTAAAAAACTGTAATTTGTCCGGAATATAGTAAATGGTGAAATAGAGGCACAAAATATGAGTAAATGATTGTGGATTGAAAATCATGGCATTATTTACATCGCCTTGTAAAAAATCCAAGTTTGGATACATTTCTCTTGCTTTATTTACCATGGTTTCAGATTTATCTACACCGACTACTTTGAAATTTTTTTCTGCTAAAGCAGCCACGTGGTGACCGGTTGCTGACCCAATGTCCAAGATTACACTTTTCTCATCGGGTTTTGTATTATTAATAATTTTGTCAATTTCAAATTCATTTTTCACGTCACTGTATAATAACTGATCATATATGTTTACATAAAAATCATCATAAATTTCACTTACTCCGTCTTTAAAGGTGAATTCTTTACGGGTAAGAGTAAATCCTTCTTTACGATTATTTTTATACATCATGTAAAGAATAATAAGAATAGAAAAAATCACTAAAACCTTTCCCCAGTTGGAAAGTTTTTCATAAGTATTTGAAATGGAACTAACGCCTTTACTTAATGTTTTCAATATTTTCATTTTCTCTTATATGTATTATTGTTATTTTTTTTGTTTAAATATACAATATAAATTATAAAACTAAAATGTCGGATTATTCAGAAATTAATGATTTAAGAGAACAAAAAGAATTCAAAGGGATTACATTTTCCGGATATAAGAAAACTGAAGCGCGCAAAGAATTATTAAATAATTTGATTCATACTAAAATAGAACAAGCATGTTATTGGTCGGCTGAATTTGTTTGTGCCGGTCATTTTAGCGATTTATGGGAGTTAATCCTCTTTTTTTACAGTAAATATATTCATTTAGGAAATCCTAAACTTGCCATATATTTAGAATTGCGAATCAATAATTTCAAGGAGATTATAGTTGCCGGATATTTAGGCAATGAAATAAAATTACGCAACAATGAAAAAATCCGTAAATTGTTTTGCGAAATTGTTTGTATGCTCTGTAATGCGAAACGAAAGCATAGTTTTGACGAAATTAAAATAAAAAAAGAAGACTTTGATATGACCCAAATGACCGACCGTTTCAAAGCACCGAATGTGAATTATGCGCAGGCGATTATTCAAAAAGAAGATCCTAAAGAGTTATATATCGCAATGAATGAATTAGCATATAATTTATCCAAGGACGGAAAAAATATAATAAATGCGTGTTACTGGTTTGAATGGATCACCGAATATGAGACCATTTGTATAAATAAAAAGGAAAAATGTAAATGTGAAAGACGGACACAAATGCCAGTAGATGCCAAGTCTCAATTTGATATTGTCTGGATTATTTGGGATATTATCTTAAAAGAGTCGGTGAATCATAACAAGGTTATACAAAAAATTATAAAATCGTTATTGACACTGTTTTCATTAAAATACACGCATGCTTGTAATAAACGGCGAAAAAACATTATTTATTTTGCCATGTCATTACTGTGTGAGAATGTGAATGTAGAAGAAGATTTGATAAAAGATAAAGACAAAGATCAAGTCTCGGGAATTGTATCAAAAATAGACAATATTTATAAACAAATTAAGAAAAATGAACAAGCCCCCAAGACCGATTATTTATTTGCCAATTTGAACAAGTCGAATTTAGACAAAACGATTGAAAAACTGGAAAAAATGAATGCTTTTGGAGAGACTTTTATACCTCGCTTGTAGAAAATTCTTGGAAATTTCTAGATTATCTAGGATTAAAATATATTTATAATATATGACACGCACTCGTCGTAATCGCCTTCGTAATCGTAGATCTAAATCATGTAGAAACATAAATCTAAAGTTTGAACAAAATATTGTGATGAAATTTTTAGAGGTGCTAAATACAGTGAAATTATATCATTGGAAGACCCATAGTTATCCAGCACATAAAGCAACAGATGAATTGTATTCAAAATTAAATGAAAATATCGACCATTTCATAGAAGTACTTTTAGGAAAATGTGGTAATCGCATAAGTTTAGAACATGTGAAACATATTTCTTTAAAAGATTTTAATCATGAAAATCAAATCATGAGAGAAATGGAGGATTTCAAATCCTTTTTAGTGGGGTGTGATACTCAATTGAAACAAATGGGTGGCATGACCAATACTGATTTGTTGAATATAAGAGATGAAATATTAGCGAGTGTAAATCAGTTTTTGTATTTAATGACATTCAAATAATTTGACTTATAAAAATGTGTATATAAAAAATTATGTATATAATAAAAATTTAATATATTTATTTTTATTATAGCTAAACATGAATAGTAGCGGAGAAAAATCAATCATGACAAACCCGATTTCACAACTTTTAGATAAAAATAATTATAGTTTAGAAAAAGATTTTCCATCTGATGATTCGTCGGAAATGAATTGGAGCTTAGTTATTTTAGGAGTAATTATTTTTGCTTTTGTTGTATTTATGATTTATAAAAAATATACAGGAGGTGAAAATATTTTTGAAAACATTTATGATAAAATGAAAGAATTATTTGAATCAATTAAAAATCGTTTTCATTCTTCTGGATCATCATCGAGTAACATAGAACAACATATGGAAGATGATCATGGTGTTGATACAACAGATGAAAACCCTGCGACCGTATCTTCTATACCTCACGCAACATTACCCCAATCACAGCCTCAACACGATGAAACAAATAAACATGATTTAAACCAAGCACTCAACCAAGCAACCCCTAATTATACACCTGAGCCTGGATATAGTGCCGATGATTCGTATAGTAGTATACAAAAAAGTAAATCATCAAGTAAATCGGGATGGTGTTTTATAGGAGAAGACCGCGGATTTAGAAGTTGTATTGATGTCGGCGAAAATGATAAATGCATGTCAGGTGACATTTTTCCAACAAGCGAAATATGTGTGAATCCAAACTTGCGAATGTAATCACGCAGGAAAAATAAGTTTAGCTCCTTGAGGCCATTTATCTCCAGCTGTTCCATAAGTACGTCTTACTTTAGTGTAATAAGTAGGATGTACGCTACTATTATAACATAAAGGCGCATAGGTTGGTCCAGGAACATCAGACGCAGAAAGTGGATTACAATAATTATTTTTTGTTACAAGAAATACAGGTCCAGTTGTGTTTTTAGCATAAACATTACAAAGCATATTACCTCCATCAGGTATTACTACAGTAGTCACTAATTTTGGTGGAATACCACTATTTGGAACAAGTGGATAAGGAGAAGTTTTTTTAGGGTCTATTGGAGGTGGCATAAGAGGATTGAATCCAGTACGTCCAGTACTTGAAGGAATAAAAGCGTTTTGTGGTTCTTCTGGTGGTAATGGCTCAATAACACCATCCTCATTTGACGTCTCTTGAGTCTGTGCTGTAACCGGATTAATAATTTTTTCAGTATAATTGACTCTTTTATTACTGGTGGTATCCGGATTTGTATAGGTTTGAGTTTGTGTTGCCCATGTTTTTTTCCGGTTTGCCCAAGCACCTCGCGCGATTTGAGAATAACGTTGATTTTTAGTGAGATTGGAACTATTTTTTTTATACTGAAGTACATTTCCTTTGTCTAATACCGCAATTTCATACGCAAGTTTTTTATTTTTAATAATACTTCCTAGAGATTGTGTATTATATACGCATTGATTTTCAAAACGATACCACTCTTTTGTTGGTACGGGATTATATTTTTTTCCTAAACAAGACATACTTATATTTATTGAATACTATAAATATAAATTCACAGGTGTATTAAGAAAAAATTAATTTGATCCATTAGAGCCATAGAAATACCACCTTAATGATAAATAATCGGGTGATCTTAATAATAAAGATGCTGAATTAGAACTACTCATTTCAAGATTTGGACCCATTGTAGTTAAACCGCTGATGTCATTTAATCCAAGTGAATAATCATAATAACGCAAATCAGAAATGTATCCATCAAACCCACCATTCATCGCAACAAATACGTCACCGTAATTTTGTTTTGGGACACCATTTAGATTTACACTTTTTGTAATCGTTCCGTTAATATATACATCTAAAGTTTTATTACGACAACGGAGAATCACATTTACCCATTTTCCAATAGGAATATCATTGATTGTAATTTCTTGATTGATGGTTTCATAAGTATTCATGACAATCAATAAATCATTTGTATTTGGATAAATATACATACCTGGCGCATTATTAGGGAAATTTAATCCCTTATTATTTGCGGTGGATGTGGTTGATACGTTATTTCCTTTACTAAATATGTGTTTGTATTGTCCAGAAAGATATGTTATATCATTGATAAAAATCCAGACAGACCACGTAAATTCAATACCATTGGGTCCGTTTATAGAGCGATTAATTGTGACAGATCCATTAGATAACGGGTTTTGTGGGATCACCACTAATTGTTTGGCATCAATCATACCATTTATTAATGTTGGACTATTATTCATAAATGTTAATATTCTTGTTAAGAAAGCAATTGAAAATTTTAAAACAATTATAAAAATAAGAATGAGTAAGAGTAAAAAAGACACTCTGGCAACAATACTATTTGAATTTAAAAAATCTTTAATACCACTTCCTCTACCCGCGGTAACTGTTGGAGTCCATGCCGATGAATTTTGGTTGTTCATTTTGTCTTATATATATACTATAAAAGAAAATGCTAATATTACTAAATTATTTATTTTTGAAGTAAATTACTCCGAGCCCGACTAAAAATTAAATGGTGTAACTACTAGTTTCAGTTCCACTACTGTCAACAGTCGAAAATTTTACTCGGAAACTTGTACCAAAAATATTATCCATAATGCTATTGCTATATCCATTTTCATAAATATTCCAAGCGGTTTGTGGATCCGTCGCATTTGGATAGTATTCAAATTTGGACGTCCATCCAGAAAATCCACCAGCTGGTGTAATGTAAACATTCGCATCTTCATTTATTTTTGCGGTTCCAGGTAATACACAAGTATTTACCAATTTACCGTCTAAATAAATGTCTAAAGTTCTTCCATAAACACTAATTAATAAATTACACCATGCTTGTATTGGTATATTAGAAATGTTACATGTGTGAGTAGTGCTTGAGGTTGAAGTTGCGCTTGGAAATACAGTCATTAATACTTTTAAATTATTTTCAATTTCACCAAAAGTGACAATTGGACAAGGGTCAATACCATATGTTCCAGTACTAGATGGAGATGAGGATGGACTACCTACTCTTCCAAATAATACTTTTGGTTTTCCATAATTATAATTCCAATCATCTATATAAAACCATATCGAATAAGTGAAATTACTCGATTTTATACCAGATTTAATGGTTGATAATCTACTCGCCTCGATTGTCTGCATGGTTGTACCTGAGACAACACTAGTGGTGACACTTGTTGAAGAATATACATAATTCAATATAAAATATAAAAATATAATCAATATGATTATAATAAGTACAAACTTAAAATCCATAATATATAATATGATAGAAATTATATTTTATATTGTATATTTTTATTTTTACAATATAAAATTTCTAAATTTTTAAATTTCTAAATTAAATCACTAAAATAAGATGGACATCTGGGCAATTTATACATTTTGATCGTCCTTGTTTGCCTTAAAATACCATTTTAAAGACAAATAGTCGGGATTAAAATCAGCCACGTTTTTAGGATCAATCTTTTTATTTATATCTTCTGCCTCATTTAATTCATCTCCAGATGGTAAATTTATGTCATAATTTGGGTCGGTTATTATAAAGGAAGATACTGGCTCTATTGTATAAGCAGAAATATCCATTACTGTTTTATCAATGTCCGATACGATTGGGGGTGTCTTATTTTTTAGAGAATTATATAAATTATATATTTGTGAGCTAGTTAATGGTGTCTTGAAATAATTTACATTACATATTCGTCCAAAAATACCCTTTTCTGATCCAACTACTAAACTATCATATTCCATAAAAGGAACAATTTGTAATTTAGATTTTTCAAGTAAGCCATTGTAAAATATATCTAAAGCTCCGCTATTGTAATTAATAATTATATTATTCCATTTTTGTAGTAAAATATTGGGTTTTTCAAATAATATCGTATTACCATCTTCATCTAATACGTTTTTACTGTTGCCGTTATTTTTTGTAATTAAACGCATAGTATTTAATTTGACGTTATATACTAAATGGAATTTATCACCATAATTAATAACGGAAGTATATTTGTTACTTGCTAAATTGACACTAGGGTTTTCAGAGTCTAAATATAACCAAAAAGAAATACCGTATTGATAGTCGAATTTTTCAGTTCCGTGAAGTGTTTGATAACTAGCCAAAGTTGTTTTATTATTTATGCTAATCGGTTTATTTACAAGTAATAAACCGTCTTGAGTTTCATTCTGGTATGTGAAATATGGATAGGCAACGTAATATATAAAATATAAAATCACAACTAGAAAAAATAACCATAAATAATTATCGGCTTGTTCTTTTTGTGTTGCTCCCGGCATTCCAGGCATTCCAGGCATTCCGGGTATTCCTGGCATCATTTTCGTAAAACCATATAGTTTTAATAATAAATTGTATAAGCCTTCTATTAAAGCATAAAATAAACATGGGATATAAAAAATAGAATTACATATTAATCGTAATAATGGACTTTTATTATAAATTTCGGTTGATGTAAGTAGTCTGAAAAATATTCCGAGAATAATAACAATGAAAAACGCATTTATTAAAAAATTCGTAATTCCACGTCCCGTATTGGAATATTCTAATAAAGTATTAATAATCCATACTAACATTATTATAAATAAAATGAATCCAGATGAATACAAAATAACGGATTTATTAAATAATATATTTAATTCTTTGGGTAATTCATTCTCATCAAATAAGGTCATTACTAAGAAAATAAATCCAACGATTAAAGTGAGAACTATAAACATAATGATGAGCCCCATATTGATTTTCAAGTTGGTGCCAAATAACTCATTATAAGAATCCATAGCGTATTTGCCAATACTTGAATTGTAAAGAATAAATAAAAAAACACAAAGGCAAATATAAATAATAATGGAACTGATATGTTTACTTTTTAAATAATCGCTATTTGTATAACTATATTTTGTTACTAAATCTTTATAATCAATCGTATGATATATATTGAAATACAACAACCCAAGTCCAATCAATAAAATGAATGGATAAAAATAGGACGCGCTACTTTTTAAATCAGAATTAGACATTGTATTAAATAAATAAATCATTATACAAATGAAAATAATAAGAAGTAGTAATTTATTATTGTAGTATATTGTTTTTAAAGTACTATAAAAAGAAAAAAATAATCCTAATGACAATATGGTAATTAAAAAACACGTGATAAGAACCGATGCGGAACTTTTATCATTTATATCCGCATATAAACCAATCATGACGAGTATAAATAAAATTAATAATACTAAAAATATTTTTGACAATGTTGGTCCCATTAAATCATTCAGCCAACAAAATCGGTTATTAAAAGTATTTTTATCAAATTTATTACTTTTTTTTAGTTTATCCATGTTATATTATTCTTATATTATTATATTATAAATATTTATAAATATCATAATAAATATTTAAAGTAATCTCTATAATTATAAATATATTCATTTGAAACCTAAATTATGAACCATGATCCTTTTATATATACAATCATGACATATATGGTGGTATATTTGGGTATTTATATATTATATAATTTGTTTTCGAATGATGATAACATGAGTCAATCAAAAAGCGTAGAAAATATGAAAGACAACGATTAAATTTCCCCAAATGTCTTTTTACATATTTTCCATAGCGGTTTTTTGTCCGTGACATTCTCTACACAAGGCAATTAAATTTTGTACTTCATTACTACCGCCGTGTTCAAGACGAACTACGTGATCTACTTCAAACCATGCGCTCAATTGTTGCTTACAATTTCCGCATTTCCAATTTTGACAAGAAGCGACATATTTTTTCTTGGTCTCACTCACTGAGCGTTTGGTTGCCTTACCTGGAGTACCTGTTGCGCCACCAGATTGTAGTATTTTCCGTTCATAAGGATTCGTAGGATTGGCTGCGTTTAGATTTCCCATAAACGATCCCCCTGCGCCTCCGTCATTATTGTCGATATTGGTAAAATCAATAATGGGCGAAATCATATCCATCGATGATTTGTCAATTGGCATGTATTTAATCATATTATTGGCGTGTAAAAGAATATTTTTACACCTGGACGGATTTCGTTTCATGAGTAAATAAAAAGATATACCTAGTATGGCTATAAATGCCATGGTATAATATTTTTTATAAGACATGATAAGTTTAAGGTATTTTCCATTGTGATACGTATTGAATATAAGAAATGCGGTTATTCCAAATATCACTAATTCTAGTTTCATAATTATACTTATATATTTACTATAAAAAAATATAAGTATATCCGTTTTAATTTTTAAATTTCATTTTTCATTTTATTCGACCCTATTTTTTTCGTGATATTTTTTTTACTAGATAGTCCTTTTGGATTTTTGTTTTCAACCATCACTTCAGAATGATTCATTTTATTACCACTGATATAATCAAATAATTTGAAAATACTTTTTTCTTTAGGTTTAAATTCTTCTCTCAACGAGTCATTAAACAAAGGATCTAATTCATTTAAAATTTTAACTAAAGAATCAATATCAACAGGTTTTTCTGCTGAATCTAACAATAACATATATGCGTCTTTTACTTTATGTACTAATTTTAATTGATGTGGTTTGAAATGTTTTATTCCATATTTTCTATTTTTGTTTGTTATATAATCAACAAAATAAGTATAAATGGAAACAAATCCCCAAACATCAAGATTTTTTAAATAGACTTGTTTGAAATATTCCATCACGTGAAATGTACCATTTTTTATATACTTTTCCAATATTTTGACTAGATAATTTGATATATATTCATAAGCATATTTTATGTCTAATGATTTACCAGAATGTTTATTAACAGAGAATTCATTTTTGAATAAAACTTGAATCGTACGATGAATGTGGATCAAGTGTTTTGAAAAATGGCGTTTCGTTTTTAAATAACTATGAATAAATTCTTTCAATTCACTTTGGGACGGATTTGGGGTTGTTTTTAAAAATTCATCACAGGTTTGTCTAAAAACTCTTGATAATAAAATACATGAAAATGGAAGATTATACTGAAATGGACGATTCGAAAATGCTTCTGGTATGTTTTCTTCACCATTGTATATTTTTGATAATCCCCAATCAATTAAACGTGCGCGTATGCTATTACCTTTTTTACTAACCAAGACATTACTGTCTTTTATATCCCCATGATATACACCCAATTCATTCATCTTAACAATACCATTTTTCAATAAATCGATTAACGTTTGATTTAATAGTATCATTTTTGAGTTATTGAAATGTATTTTATATACATAATCAAAAATATCAATACCACCAAAAGGCATTTGTATTGCTTCTAATTCATCTATTTTTTCATTAATATTTTTTTCATTTAAATGATCATCTGAAAGAGCACTACAATTTTCATTAAAATGAATTAAATCTTCTTTTGTTAATTTTTCAGGAACACATAATTTAAAATTTTTTACAAGAAAATAGTCATCATAATTTGGAATAGTTTTAAGTATTTTTTCAAATTTTATGATTTCATCGTATTCTCGTTTTGCGTATTTTTTCTTCATGAGTTTTGTCACATATGTTTTACCAGGTTGATTCATGTTTGTTATATTTTTACATTTCAATGGAGGAGTAAATAAACAACCATACCCACCACTTTCAAAGACTTTTCCCCCGCGTTTTTTCCTGGTTGCGTTTTTTCGGGTTCTCTCCTTAATATTTTTTCTATATTTTTTTGTTGTCATTTAATTAAAATAAATCGTTCTTATAATACAAAGATATAATATTTATTATTTATTATACAAATACATAATGATTGCTATAAAAAAGACGACTAAACATAAATATACAAGTTTATTTTTTAATCGATTCATTTCTCTATTTTTAATGTCTTTTGGTTTGTATTCTTCGTAATATAATTCGTAAAATTTATTCAATGAAATTTTGTTTTTTTCCAGTTTTTCATTTATTTTGTTATGTATAAACCAAACCCAGCGAATAAACGCATCACGCGAGTCTAAATAAGGTGTAATCGGGTATTGATCCAATAATTTACTAAATTCACCGGCAATGTTTTCAACGGGTATAAATAAGGGAAGATTTTGTATGAATTCATAATATTTTTTTTTAGTCACACTATTGGGTCTTAATGGGTAAGACATGGATATTGTATGGAGGAAAAACCAGTAATGAGGACCCCATACTTTTGGATCTAATACCATTCGTTAAAATAAATTAATATAATAAGATAATTGTTTAAACATATTTTTTTATGAATAGTAATATTAAAAATATATGAATAATAATAATAATAATATTTGTAACAATTGTGGAAAACCAGGTCATTCTTTTCATCATTGTAAATTACCTATAACAAGTTATGGTATGGTTGTTTTTAAACATAGTTCAAATGGATTACAATTTTTAATGATACGGCGGAAGGACAGTTTTGGATATATTGATTTTATTAGAGGAAAATACGTATGTTATAATATTGAACAAGTTCAACAAATAGTGAATGAAATGTCGGTTAGAGAAAAAGAAAGAATTTTAAAAGAGCCATTCGATAATTTATGGAAGTTAATGTGGGGCGAATGTTGTAAAAATCAATACAAAAATGAAGAAATAATGTCAACAAAAAAATATGAAATATTGAAAAATGGAATAGTTGTTGGTGATAAAAAAGTTACATTATATGATATAGTTGAAAATAGTCATACTAAATGGTTAGAAACGGAATGGGAATTTCCTAAAGGACGTCGAAATGTTCAAGAAAAAGATTTAGACTGCGCATTACGAGAATTTGAGGAAGAAACTGGTTATTCAAGTAAAAATTTACAGGTGATTGAAAATTTGTTGCCGTTTGAGGAGACCTTTATTGGTTCAAATCATAAATGTTATAAACACAAGTATTATTTAGCTTATATGAATGATAATGATGATATATGTCATGAAAATTTTCAAAGATCAGAGGTTAGTAAATTGGAATGGAAAACAATTGATGAATGTTTAGAATCAATAAGACCATATAATTTAGAAAAAAAACGGTTAATTACAAATATAAATAGGGTATTACAAGAATATAGATTATATTCATAATATATAAGAAATGAATACTTCTGAAAATAATATTAGTGATAGTAATGAAAGATCCGGCGAAAGTTCTAGTGCGACATCTAGTACGAGCTCAAGAAATAATGCTAGTAGTTCGCAACCATTAACAGTTCCATTAAAAGAAAAGATTAAACTAGATTTAAAGGATGAATATAATGAAAATTGTCTAGATGACCCATATGATAAGGAATGTAATAAATTTTTATTAAAAAAAGAGTTAATCGAAAGTGAGGTGTTGAGAGAAAATCCGGACCAACACCCGAATTTATATCCCAGTTTGGATGATCCCAATTTTATTATCAAGATTGCTGAAAAGAAGGAATTTAGAGATAATAGTTACAATGGTGAAATATATGATGTCAAAAAACATTCCGAAATATTAAACAACGCGGACTTTGAATTGGCACCGCATCAAATATTTATAAAAAATTTCATGTCATTCAATACACCTTACAATAGTATGTTATTGTACCAGGGTTTAGGTACCGGCAAAACTTGCACTGCCATCGGTGTTGCCGAAGAAATGCGAGATTATTTGAATCAAATGGGTATTACCAAAAAAATAATTATTGTGGCGTCGCCGAATGTTCAAGACAATTTCCGGTTACAATTGTTTGATGAGAGAAAAATGAAATTAGTCGATGGATTATGGAATATCCGTTCTTGTACAGGAAACAAGTTATTAAGGGAAATTAATCCCATGAATATGAAAGGATTGTCCAAGGAAAAAGTGGTGAGTCAAATTAAAGTCTTGATAAATTCAGCGTATTCATTTATGGGTTATATTGAATTTGCGAATTATATTGAAAAGGTACAACAAGTTCAAGTGGATGTGAAAAGCGAAAAAGAGCGAATGCGTAGAAGAAGGCGCAATTTACGAAATGAATTTGACGGGCGATTGATTATTATAGATGAAATTCACAATGTGCGCATGTCGAGCGATTGTGAGAATAAAATAGTGGCGGAGAAATTGTTACAGTTGGTTTCATCCGCGGAAAATATGCGTTTGTTGTTATTGTCGGCGACGCCCATGTATAATACCTACAAGGAAATCATTTGGTTACTCAATTTGATGAATATGAATGATCGTCGTGCGGTGATAGAAATTCGCGATATTTTTGATGCGGATGGAAACTTTAGAAAAAATGAGGCGGGGGATGAAATTGGGAAAGAATTATTAATCAGAAAGGCGACTGGTTACATTTCTTTTGTAAGGGGAAACAATCCATATACGTTTCCATTTCGAATTTATCCATCGACATTTTCACCCAAACATTCTTTTTGGAATAAAAGTGAAATGAAATTGGATGTCATGAAATATCCCAAATATCAAATGAATGGTAAATTAATAAAACCAGACAAAATGATGAAATTTTTGGATGTTTATTTGACCAAAATCGGTTCATACCAGTCATACGGGTATCGCTATATTATAAATCATTTGCGTAATAAAAAGATTTCCATTACGACCAAAACCGGTGCAGTTCGTAATATGCCTACGTTTGATGAGATGGAAAGTTTTGGTTATAATTTATTAATGTTACCTTTGGATGCGCTCAACATTATATACCCGATTGAGGGTTTGGAAGAACTCGGAAATGAAGTCATGTCTATCAGTGATTATTCATCGGTGAGTGACGAAAGCAGTGAAGAACCGCCGCTCACTGAATACAAAAGAACAGAAAAAGCGAAAACGGAGTCTTCTCTCTCATCATCTGGTAGTGAAAGTGAAGAAGAGTCTTCATCAACTAGTGGAGATGAAGAAGAAGATGAGGAAGAAGAATCATCCGAAACATTAAATGATATTGTCATTGTTAAAAAACCATCGGATGAACCAAGTGTAACACAATTTGATTATAAACCAGTAGAAAAACCATCGTCATCATCCGGTGAGGCGTTCGTGGCATCGTCACAAAGTTTGAGCGGGGAAGTTATTCCGACAAACCCAGTATCGTCTGAAGAATCTAGTACTGATGGAGAAAATTTTCCTACGACATTTAAAATTCCCTCGGGTAGTAGCGCAAGTAGCAGGTCTTCGTCGAGCATGAGTGGAGGATTGAGTGAGTCATCCGCATCATCTTATGAGTCTTCTTCTGAGTCTTCTTCTAAGTCATCAAAAGGATCAAAAAATATATTTATAAATACATCTGAAATAACTGGTGCTGGTGGTTTGAGACGCGTTATGAATTTTGTGGATAGTAAAAAGCCGTTTGAAAAGGGATCTTTTGAATACAAACCACACATATTATCTAAATATGGTGCTCTTTTTTCAGCTGACCAAATAGGTAAGTATAGCTCAAAAATAAAGAATATATGTGAAAGCATAAAAACCGGAGATGGTATTATTTTGATTTATTCGGCTATGTTAGATGGCGCATTGATACCAGTTGCTTTGGCATTGGAGGAAATGGGATTTTCGCGATTTAGTAAAACAGGCAAATCCTTGTTTAAAAACCGTCCCAGTGAATTAATAGATTCGCGCACTATGAAACCACGAAGTGGCGAGGATTTTCAACCGGCTCGTTATGCGATGATTACGGGTGATCCCAGATTATCACCGGATAATGATTATGAAGTAAAGGCACTTACAAACAGTGATAATATTAATGGAAATCGAGTAAAGGTCGTTTTGATTTCTCGTGCTGGATCCGAAGGTATTGATTTGAAATGTATTAGGCAAGCTCACATCATGGACCCTTGGTACAATATGAATCGCGTTGAACAAATTATTGGGCGCGCAGTGCGTAATTCAAGTCATAAAGAGTTGGAATTTGAGAAAAGAAATGTTGAAATATTTATGTATGGGACGATTTTAGAGGACGATGAGGAAGAATCCGCGGATTTATATGTGTATCGTGGTGCGGAATATAAGGCAGTACAAATGGGTAAAGTAAGCAGGGTTTTAAAAGAAACCGCAGTGGATTGTATTATTCATCATGACCAGACGAATTTTATACAAGAAAATTTTGAAAAGATAGAGGAAAATCGTAATATTACACAAATATTATCGGATGGAAAGGTGTTGGAGCATTTTAAAATCGGAGATATTCCATATTCCGCGGAATGCGATTATATGGAAAATTGTGATTACAAATGTTATCCCGATAAAGAAAACATTAATGTAAATATGAATTCATATAACGAATCATTCATTGTTGTAAATTCTGACAAAATTATACAAAAAATTAAGATGTTGATGAGAGAAAGATTTTTTTACAATAAACGTGACCTTATTCATTTAATAAATATCCCAAAACCATACCCAATTGTACAGATTTATGCCGCATTGACCCAATTGATTGAGGAAGATACAATTACAGACAGATACGGAAGAAATGGTTATTTAGTAAATATTGGCGATTATTATTTGTTTCAACCAAGTGAATTGAAAAATAAACATATAACTATTGATGAACGATCTATACCGGTAGATTACAAACATCAAATGATTGAGTTTGATGTAAAACCATTTATTAAAGGAGCTCAAGATAAGGTAAAACCAAAAATAGATAATATTCACGAGGTTGATACTGTGGTATCTAATAAATTATTATATGAAATGCGCGATAGTTACAATATGACTATACATTTTATGCGTGGTGATGAAAAGGTGCCTCGAGGTGATGACAATTGGTATAAACATTGCGGTATTACTTTTAAGAAATTAATCAAGGAAAATATTCTAGATGAAGGAGAATGTTTAGAATTATTAGTAGAACATATTGTTGACATGCTTATGTACGATGACAAAGTTGAATTATTAAACAGCATTTATTCGGCAAATGTAGATGTACTGGATGATTTTGAGATGAGTATTAAAAAATATTTGGACACAAAAATCATTGAAACACGTAATCTAAGCGCAATCATATTATATACAAGTGTTAAAAAACAAATCATGATTTATGATCACCGTAAATGGAAACATGCTCAACCGGAAGATGTCATTGAGGTAGAGGCTGCGTATGATTCGACTGCGCCTGTATTAAATATGGCGGATTTGATTGGCTTTATTGATTATGAAAATAAACATAAATATTTGGTGTTTAAATATAAATATACGACTTTGAAAAGAAACGCGGGGGCGCGATGCGATGAAGCGGGTAAAGATCGTAAAATCAAGATATTGAATGATATCTTTGGATTTGAAAAATACAATAAGGAAAACACGAAGGGAATTGTTCAGGCAGAATTGTGTTCGTTACAAGAAATGATGTTTAGAAAGTATGATAAAACTAAAAAAGACGGTAAAAACTGGTTTTTTAGTATGGAAAATGCCAAAATGAATAATATATAAATTAAAATTGAAAAACAATTAAAAAAATAGTGTTACAATATAATAAGTATGGAAACTGTTGAACAACCCACATTTCAAGAAACACAATTACAAACACAAAAACCTGAAACAAGTAAGAAAGTGTTTAAGAAAAAAGAAATAAAACATAGTAGTATTTATACTCGTTCAGTCATTACCCGAAGTGTTGTGTTGCCTATTGTTACCATTGGAAAAAATATTAAAGAAACATTAGAAAAAGCAATTGTTATTCATTTTGAAGGAAAATGTATTGTGGAAGGTTACGTGAAAAGCGGGTCTTGTAAAATTATTACGCATTCGAGTGGATTAATACAAGGTGTTCAAGTAAAATTTGAAGTGGTATTTGAATGTTATATATGTTCTCCAGTAGAGGGAATGTTAATCCCTTGTGTTGCCCGAAATATTACCAAGGCAGGTATTCGCGCAGAAAGTGACGAAGAGTCGCCATCGCCAATCGTGGTGTTTATCATGCGAGACCATAATTATATGAATAAATATTTCACTAGTATCAAAGAAAACGATAAATTTATTGTCCGAGTAATCGGTCAGCGTTTTGAATTGAATGATAAATATGTTTCAATTATAGGTGAAGTGGTTGAACCAAAAAAAGATTATACCAGTCGCAAACCTAAACTGGTGATTGAGGATTAAATGATCTGGATTCAAAATAAAAAATTGAAAACTATTTTTTATTTTGTTCTTTTACATAAAATATAAATATAAATATACAAGTAAGAATAAAAGTAAAAAATGTTGGATTATATGTTATCTATTAAGTACCCGGAAAAAGTTATTTTGGAAGGAAAGGGTATAAAAAATAAAGATTTTGAAAATCATCTATCAAAAATGACAAATGATGAGAAACGTGATACACTTGAATTGTATATTGGAAATAATAAATTGACTGGTACATTTTATTTAAAAGAATTTCCGAATTTGAAATCAATCAGTTGTCAAAATAATATAATTGATGAATTGGAGGAACCGCTTCCGGTCAATTTAACACGGTTGTGTATTTACAACAATAAATTAAAAAAATTACCGAAACTTCCAGAAAAGTTAGAACTATTAACAATGATGAATAATGAAATGGAGGTATTACCCGAATTACCATTGTCTTTAAAATGGTTATTTATCGATGAAAAATATTCAGATTCTATAATACGTTTGGATTTTAGTAAATTCTCGTTTCAAACTAAGAAAAGTCTGGCGTATCTTTTGAATAAACCTGATTTTAAGCACGATTTAAATCTGTCGCAACTTGAATTTATGAGTCGTTTCAAAGAACAACAACGCGACATTGCGAATTTTAAGGAGGCACTTTGTTTGAAAAAGAATTATCACGAGCTTTCCGACGAAAATCGCAACAATAACATATTTCAGAATTTAACTAAATTATTTGTTGTTATAAATGTGATGGAATTTTTAGGAGATAATATGAATTATAACTAGATACCTAGAAAACTAAAAAATTAATTTATTATAAAATGCGGTATTTTTTTCATCATGTACGCTACGTAAATTTATTTCTATTCTATACAGTTCCTTTACAAAACAAACCGGCATACTCATTGGAAAAATATATAAACATGAACCAAAAATTCCATGACTAAAACTGGTTAAATAAAAATAATTTGGTTTCAATGGTTGTTTTGGTTCATACAAATCCATGGTTGGATATTTTATTTTATCTTTTTTATATTGTTCTTTTTTGTATTCATAATAATTCATATCTTTTTTATATGAATCCATTTTTATTTTATTTTCGTAATTATAATCACGAATTCCGCGGTAAAATCCCAAACTCCCCCAACTCACAATACAAAGATTAACACCTCTTTTCACATATATTGGTAAATTCATATATATATATATTTACTATAGTAAGACACGTAAATTATTTTTAAATCAATTCAATTTATTATATATGTATATTATAGGATAAAAATATGTGTTTTTCAGAAAGAGCAAGTATAGTATCTTTTTTCTTTGGTATAATAGGATCATTATTATTGATATCTCTCGGTGGAGTAAATAATAAAATAATTGGTTATTATTTTGTTTATATTAGTTTCATGCAAATCATTGATTTTCTTCTCTGGAGACATCAAGTATGTGATGATTACAATCGTATGATTTCAATGTTAGGAATGTTGTTAAACAATAGTCAGCCAATTGTTTTAGGAATGATCATTTTATTATTCAATCCAAAACACCAAAATATAATATTGTCATTCATGTTACTGTATTTATGTGTTGTTATTCCATACTCATTACCTTTTGTAACAGATAAAAAATTACAATGTACTTTAAAGGGTAAAGAAAACCATCTTATATGGAATTGGAACCTTTTGAAATATAGTTTAATTATGTATTTTATTTATTTAGTTACGGTGTGTGGATTGTTTACATATGGACTTACTAATTTTAAAATTGGATTATTCATTTCTTTTATCGCAGTAATAACTTATGTATCTAGTTTATTTATATACACTCAAAAATATATTGGAACAATTTGGTGTTATTATGCGGTTTTTCTTCCAATTCTTTCATATTTAATACAGTATTATAAAATTATCAAATTGTAAAAAGATTTAAACAAAATTTGTTATATTAGTTATAGTATAATATTATGACTGATTTTTTTTGCGTAGAAGAAAATATTTCCGATCCACTTGGTGGTAGTTATATGTTGAATTCACAAGACACTACATATAATTTAAATTTAGATACTGTAACAAATGATGATATCGAAAATGAAATTAATGAAGAGTATAACACATTTAATGTTCAAGAATTAAATTCGATTCGTGAAAAAATAGAATCGATGTCGAAATTTAATCAAATCGAAGTATTACGAATATTGAGTAGTTATAAAAATATTACTTTGAATGAAAATAAATACGGTGTTTTAATAAATATGACGGATTTAAAAAGAGAGGTGATTGAAAAATTAAAGGAATACATTAATTATGTGAATACACAAGAAACAAATTTAAATGAATTTGAAACGCGAATACAGCAATATAAAAATATATATTTTGTAAAAGATAATAAAGATAAAGAGACATAAGATATTAATATTAATAAAAATGTATAATCATAATAATCGCAATAATTATAATAATCGTAACAATTATCATAATAATACACAGCCTTATAAAACCTCGCCACAAAAGACAAATTATAATGATGTAATTAAAAATTTACAACATTATATGTTATCTAATAAGATGTTGGTACAATCGTTGAAATTCAGGGGTAATGTCGGTGGAAAAAACAAAAAACATCAAATGATGACCACGAATGAAACCATACAAGAGAAAAAAGAAATCATTATGAAAAAAGAAAAGGACAAATTTTTTTATCCAGTCCAAAAAGACCAGTTATATTGGTGTTTTTTTATTATTAAAAACGGGTTTGACGCCTATGAATACCCCGATATATCTAGTTATACCAATGAAAAGAAGGAAAAAATTAATTGTGTTGATATATTGAGACAAAACAAACAACAATTAAAAGTGAAAAAAATCAAAAACATAAAGGAAGATGTAGAAGACGAATTGGTGAATCGTGATCGTATTGGTATGAAGACATTTATTGCTCTATGTGTTGCGTCTAACTTGAATATTTTGTATATTCAAAAACGCAAATGTTTTGAGTTGATTTTTGATGAAGAATCGCCAATACATGTGGTTCATGAAATGTCCGATGGTAAATATTGTTATGAACACGGGGCTACGAAAGAACAAACCGATTATTATCGCAATACATTTTTTAAATGGGAAAGCATTGAAAAGCCGTTGAAAGCAGTGGGGTCATACACATCAGATGAATTAGTCGTATTGTCTGAAAAATTAGGTTTAGAAACCATGAAAACGGGTGGTGCAGGAAAAAAGAAAACCAAAAATGAATTATATGAGCAAATCGTTTTGAATATTTTATAACTTGCGTGGCATCTACATTATATTGTTAAATCAAAACAACTTAAAGAAATTAGATCATATAATATATAATATTATAGGGAATGATCTACTCAGATAATAATATTGATTGGTTTAAGGAAAATAGACCTGAATTATTTTCTTATATTAGTGACAAAGTTCTTCCATCTAATAAAAAATTTAAACTTGTTCATGCGCCTGTAAAATCTGGAAAACGTGGAATGGTTGAGATATATTCTCTTCTGGATACAAAATCTAAACATATATTTTTAACAGCGTTACACAGGAAAGCTGATAAATCACAAAGAGATGAATTAGCGTCTTATAATATTAAAGTATTTTCAGTTAATAATAAAAATAAAAAAGATGATTGTATTAAATGTATTGACGATTTTTTGTTAAAAAATGAAATTATTCATATTCATTTAGATGAATTAGATTTTGGTTGTGGAGATAATCAATTATTAAATAATATTTGGATTAAATATAAAACAAATCCTAACATATATTTTATTTTATATAGTGCTACTATTGAAGTTGCTAAAAAAGAATTTTTATTAGCAAATAATATTAATGAATTTCATGAATGTGAAAGATATATTCCACCTTCTACTTATTTTGGTATAAACAAATATTTACAAAAAAACAAATTTTTTAAAGCAGAATCTTTTATTGAGTATGACAATAATGAAGTTATTATTACAAAACAAGGTAAAGAATTAATTGAAAAATTAAAATCAAATACAAATGATAGTACCAATAAAAGACATATAGGAGTTCTTAGATTAGCATGTAATTTTATTATTAATGGTAAAAGTGTATCTCAATTTGAAGAAATGAAAAAGTATATGAAATCTCTTGAAGATAAATATAACATTCGTTTGAAATTTGTTGGAAGTAATGATAATAGTGTAGAATGGGATAATTTAAAAGTTTGGGAAGATTTAAACCCTAATTTTTCATATATTATTGTTATTCATCAAGTATCTGGCAGGTCAACTGAGTGGAGATGTCATCCGTTTATTGTTTGGTATCATACTCTTAGAACAGAGGATACCCCGATAGGAACAATTATTCAAGACCAAGAAAGACCCGTATATTACGAAACTACTTATACAGATGATATTAATATTGAAATATATGGCGACTTACCAAGTGCTAAATATTCAGCAGGACAAATTAGTTTAAACGACATGCTTAAGATCACAACAAGAAAATTAAATTCTAGATTAGATACTACAAATAAAAAAAAACATGTTATTGTTGAAAAAGATTACTATGATAAATGGGAAGACATACCACAACAATATAAAAAGGGTAAATCTGAATCAACACATGTAAATGACGACAATATCCTTAAGTCTAAAATGTCAATTATAGAAAAAATAGGCAATGTTTCTACAAAAAAAGAGTATGAAATTAACAATTGGCATAAATATAGTCATTTAGAAGGATTTTATATGACAAACATAAGAAGTTCAAGAACAAAATTTATTAAAGGAATACCAAATCAAAAGCCAGTATGGTTCAAAAGTGATATAGAATTAGAATTACTTGAAGGTATAAATGAAAAATCCAGATTTAGAATTAATCTTGTATATGAAGATAATGAAACTGATCCTAATAAATATAAATTTATTGTTAGAAGATTTAAAGAAGCAAAAGAAGCGAATTGTTCAAATACAACAATGTATAATACATAATATATTAAATTTGTATAAATCCTACTACTTTTTGAAATAAAAAAATTGAATCCTTTTTATTTGAAATATATAAGTTATAAAATAAATAATAAAAATCATTACAAATATGAATTCAAACGAAATCTCTACAGCAGACGAAATCGTTATAGAAGACGAAAACTCTACAGAATATGATACAGAAGACGATACAGAAGAAGAAATAATCCATCAAATATTACAAAGACAGACACAATATATATGGAGTATGAGAATGGGACATCGTAGCGGAGAAACACGCGAAGATTCACCCAAAAAATCAAGAAAATCAATTACATATGACAAACTTTATGAATTAGATGAGAAATATTACAAAAAATACGAAGAAGCACGTGATAATATAATAAATAATATCTATCCGCAGTTTCGTCGTTATTTAGACTTGGAACGAGATTCTAAACGAAGCGAAGAATATTATGAAATACACGGAGAATATCCGCCAACAAATTACGCAATGCTTCACGGCAAAAAACGTAGAAGATTAGAAAAAAAATATGAAGTAGAATTGGCTAATCTTCGTTTATTGTATCATGAATCAGAAAAGAAAAAGGATAAATTATGTAAAAAATCGGATAATATAGGCATTACATTTATTCACGAATATATTAAATTACAAAAAATAACAAATAAAAATAAAAAAAAATTAGAACGCGAAACATGTAGCATTTGTTGCGACAACCATAAAATTAACAAAATGATTACTACATCTTGTGGTCATCATTTTGGAACATATTGTTTTGCCCAATACATTGATGTAAATTTTGACAATGATAATGACGTTGTATGCCCTTTATGTAGAAACGATAATTTGGAATCTTTCACAAAATACCATTAAACCATATTATTCTACAGTATTTAAAAAATAAACCTGGAAACAGGTGTATTTTTTATTTTTTTTAGATTTTTATAAAATAAAAGTTGAATAAATTTGATTAATGCTCAATAAAAAATATATTTTATAAAAATTGATTATAATATAAAAAATATGTGTTAATATAGTATATGACAACAATTGTAGATTCAAATTTAGAACAACGAAAAACTAGTAAAACAAGTCAAATGGAGGAGAATACGGAAACTATGATGTCTAAGAGTATGACAAAAACGACTTATAAAACCGGAAAATACACCAGTGAGCAAAAGACATCAACATCTACGCAATCTCCGCAAGTTCTATTTGAAAAAATGGTTGGAAAATTTATGGAAAACAAACCGTACGAAAAACAGATTGATATGAATCATGAATTGGAAGTTCGTTTTGGTACCCGAGGAATCAAACCATTGACTAAAATCGATTATAACAATGTGATTCAAAAATTGAAATCTCTAGGATTTTCAAGTGCGAATGAAGAAGGCGCCTATATGCTGCGAATACAGACTGAATTTTTAGACCCGGTTACCGGAACTTTTAAATTATCAAACAATATAAGAACTGAAATTCGCGGGTTTCAAGTGATTCAAGAATATTGTAAGCACAATGATTTGAATAAAATATTAAAATCGGATTATTATTCCGGAAATAATGTAGAGTTTCATAAAAAATCCCTCTATAAAACAGAAAAAGAAAGTTATTTTCCGGTCAATTTCGATGATTTCAACTTTAGAGTATCTTATCAAACAGAGGAACGCATGCGATCATCTAATCCAATCATCAGGTCTTTGACTGAATCCTGGGAAAAAAGTAAAAAAGTGTTTCGTTTTATTAATCGCGTAAGTTTTTCACACCCTGATATACCTATTGTGGTGGATTTAAGTATTGTAAAAAATTCAACAACTATTATTACCAATAATGGTAGAAAATTTATGAAACCGGTTTATACTACCGCGGAATCAGGTGTTTTTGAAAATCCTGAGGTTTATGAGGTTGAATTAGAGGTAAATAATAATCAAGTTGGACCGGGCACACCATATACTACGCCTGCTGTTTTATTGGCAGCAATCAGAAAAGCAATTAAATTTGTTTTAATGGGATTACAAGGAACAAATTATCCAATTTCTTATCCTGAACAAAATGATATTTTACACGAATACATGAAAATGATACACGTAGAAAATTACAATCCTGACAAACGTATCTATACTTCTGATTTTATTGGTCCCTCATCAAATACATTACAGTTAGAAAATGTACTCCCAGTAAATAAAAATACGACAAATTTTATTAGCATTTGTAAAGATTATTGTGTAACTGAAAAAGCAGATGGTGAGCGTCATATGATGTATATCTCAAAAAAAGGAAAAATATATTTGATTAATAATCGTATGAAACTTATATTTACCGGTGCTGAGACTGAAAACGTAGAGACGTTTCATTCGTTACTGGATGGTGAAATCGTACTACACGATAAGAACGGTAAATTTATTAATTTGTATGCGGCGTTTGATATTTATTTCAAGAACGGTGTTGATGTAAGAAAATACGGCTTTATTCCCAAATCAGAGGAAGAATTAAAGACAAAATATAGATTACCCATTTTGAGTAATTTGATTAAGGAGTTGAAACCGCATTTTGTGATTACTGGTCAAAGTCAAAATTCAAAGGAAAAAACGGTTAAAAAAGAATTGGGATTATCACCTATACGCATTGAATGTAAAAAATTCTATAGCTCGACCACATCAACCAAGAATGTAAATGGACCCATCACGATATTTAATTTGTGTAAAACCATTTTAGAAAAAGAAAAAGAGGGTCTATTTGAATACAATACTGATGGGTTGATCTTTACACCTGAAAATATGGGCGTCGGTGCGAATAAAATCGGCGAGGCGGGTCCTCTGAAGAAGATTACTTGGGATTATTCTTTTAAATGGAAGCCGCCACAATACAATACGATCGACTTTTTGGTTACGACTGAAAAAGAAAACGGGGTTGATCGTGTAACAACCATATTCCAAGAAGGTACAAACACAAATAATACGAATCAATTGAATCAATACAAGACCTTAGTACTTCGTTGTGGTTTTAATGAAAGAAAAGACGGGTTTTTAAATCCATATCAAGATATGTTGGACGACAAAATACCTAGTTTTAGTAATTCAGGATCAAGACTTGAAAATGAAAAAGAGTATTTGCCTGTACGATTTTATCCAACAAGTCCGCCTGATAATTTAGCAGGTATATGTAATATTATGCTTGATAAAGATGAGACTGGTGTATATCAAATGTTCACAGAGGAAAGAGAAGTCTTTACAGACAATACGATTGTTGAATTCAGGTATGAGGTAGATAATAAATCAACATGGAATTGGGTTCCATTGCGTGTCCGTTATGATAAAACCGAAGAATTACGTCAAGGAATGCCAAATTTTGGAAATGCGTTTCATGTTGCCAATAGCAATTGGTATTCTATTCATAATCCGGTAACAGAGGAAATGATCAGTACAGGTAATCATATTCCAGCAGAAATCGTGGATGAAGATGTCTATTACAATCGCGTAGGGGTAAAATCCCGTTTGACAATTGGATTGCGCGATTTTCACAATTTGTTTGTAAAAAAATCCTTGATCGTTGGTGCGTCCAAAAAGGGAAATACATTGATTGATTATGCGTGTGGAAAAGGTGGTGATTTTCCAAAATGGATCAAGGCAAATTTATCGTTTGTATTTGGAATAGATATTTCAAAAGATAATTTGGAAAATCGTATCGACGGTGCTTGTGCGAGATATTTAAATTACAAGAAAACTATCAAGTCTGTACCGGATGCGTTATTTGTGAATGGAAATAGTGGCGCCAATATAAGATCCGGAGCAGCAATGTTGAATGACAAGGCAATTCAAATTACGCGCGCGGTTTTTGGAGATGGTCCAAAAAATGAGGATAAATTGGGTAAAGGTGTTTATAAACAATACGGGAAGGGTGACGACGGGTTCAATGTTTCATCGTGTCAATTTGCCCTACACTATTTCTTTGAAAATCAAGTGACATTCCAGAATTTCATGAGAAATGTCGCCGAATGTACAAAATTAGGAGGATATTTTATTGGTACTTGTTATGATGGTAAAAGTATATTCAATATGTTGAAAAACAAACAGCCTGGTGAAAGCGTGGAAATATACAATGGCGACAATAAAGTATGGGAGGTTAGAAAAGAATATGACGATGCGGATTTCTTGGATGATGTCACCAGTCTTGGATATCAAATAAATGTATATCAAGAGTCGATCAACAAAATGTTTCCCGAATATTTGGTCAATTTTGATTATATGGAGCGAATTATGGAAAACTATGGATTTAAATTAATGACACGCGAAGAGGCAAAAGAACATGGATTACCCAATGGTACGGGTATGTTTAATGAATTATTTGTATTAATGGAAGAAGAGGTGAAACGTAATCGTTTAAAACAGAATGAATACGGCGATGCTTTGTCGATGAATTCATACGAAAAAAAGATATCGTTTTTGAATCGTTACTTTATATACAAGAAGATTGCGACAGTGAATGCTGAAAAGATATCGATTGAATTGATTGAAGAAGGCATTGATGAAAAACGAAAATCCAGGGGTCGTAGTTCAAACAAATCGAGTTCTTTATCGGCAACATCGTCATCGCAAGTGTCTTCATCATCAAGTAAAAAGACGAAAGCCTCAAAGGCGACCGAAAAGATATATGAAACGAAAGAAAAAAGCAAAAAGAGTGTTACTAGTAAAATCACAAATTCGAAACCAAAAATCAGAAAATTGAATAAAGTTTTGATTTTGGATGATACAGCGGAAACAATACAAAGCGTACCCGTTACAAATTTGAATTTGGACAATGATCTGGAAAAATCTATTATACAAAAAGAAATGACATTTATACCACAAACAACTCCTGGAGAAAAAGAAAAAATACAAATAGATGAAACATCCGTGATTGATCAAAGCGCAATTCCAATAGAAAAGTTACAAACAGTTGAAGAACCTGAAATGATTACTACAATCGCAAATACAGAAATAAAACCAAGTGAAACCAAGGAAACAAAAGAAACAAAAAAGACGGCTGTAAAAAAGAAAAAAGTAAAACTTTTAATTGAAGAATAAATAAAAACAAAATGATTCACAGAATTGACTTAAATGTAAAATAATGATAATATATAATACAACTATTAATAGAATATGAATTATTATATATTACCAAAAAAAAATGATAAAATTTCAATAAATATAAAAACGACAAATGAAAAAAAGTTAGAATCATACGTATCATCGTCTGTATATCATTATTTGAATATCATCTTGAGACAAATAGAAGAAATTAAAAAAAAAGATAATTCTATTAATTATGATTTAATTTATAAAATTTCAAATCCATATGAATTTATATTTTCAAATGTACCCGGATTAAAATATTCTGTTAGTAAATTGAAACCATTAAATAATATTTTTTATATTTTCATGGAAATCCTCATTAATTTTAACATATTAGATTTTTTCAATAATAGTGAAATAAAATCATTTTTTTATGGAAAAAACATTAGTTCGACGATAGAATGCATGAATATGTTACGCGAGGATTATAATGATGTATATCAGTTTCACAGTGAAATACAAGAAATTACAAACGATGATTTTAATTCATCTGAAAAAAAATCTTTTGACTTTATGTTTTTTGAATTGAAAAATTATGTAAATGAAGAACAAGTGAATGAATACACGATAAGTATGATTCGTTGCTTACAAAGAATATTAATTTATCAAAAGAAAAATGGTATTTGTGTAATAAAACTAAATAATTTATTTTATAAACCATTGATTGACATATTGTATATATTGACGAATTTGTATGATAAAATATATGTAGTAAAAATGAATACTACAAATATTGTAAATGGTGAGCGAATCATTGTCTGTAAAAATTTTATTCAAAATGATGAATATTGGGTAGAGCATGATTCAATAAAATATTTAGGATTAGCAAATGAATTACAAATACAACTTGATCAAATTACGAATAGTAATAGTAATGGTAATAGCGGGGTATTCATTGAATCTATTATAGATAATAAATTACCATATTATTTTATAAACAAGATTGAAGATTCAAATGTAAATATAGGTCATTCACAAATAGAACAATTGGATTTAATACTGTATATGATTAAAAATAAAAATAGAGATGAAAAAATAGAAACTATTAAAAAGAACAATATCATTAAATGTGTTCAATGGTGTGAAAAATACAAGATCCCTTATAATAAATGTATTGATAAAATTAATATTTTTTTACCATGTGCGAATTATATTGCTGAAACAATTGAAGATATAGATAATAAAATACATAATCAAACAGATTATGACGACGACAATGACGATTCTATTATTTCAAAAATGTTAATCAACGACGATATCATAAATGATGACGTACATATTTAACTCCAATTTGTACTGATACCATTATTTGCCACGGTAGGTCCGGCACTGAGATTTCCTAGATTTATAACGGCTTTCGACAAGTAGTCATTCGAATTTTTAAAACAAGTCTTTGGATTATCTTGTTGTTTATACATGAATGGATAATATGGATTAGGGACACATTTTGGAGTCTTGGTTTTGTAAATAAGAGGAGTATATGGCTCGCCTCCAGGATTCGCGTATACAGTAGAAAATCCAGCACCTTTTAATACGTTATTTTGATAGACATTTTTCTCGACCGTGGTTACTGCCAGTTTTAAAGTTCGGGTGCTACTAGACACACCACCTTGTACAGCAAATTGTGGATTACTTGGTTTATAAACGACCAATTTACAACCTCTTGGGTTACTTGGTCCATTGAGCGATACACCCAAATAAGGATTTAATATAATGTTTTTGAATACTTGATTTGCCTCTGCTGAATTTCCTGATGGTAATGTATTCAAAAAATTCACGTATTCTGCGATTGTTTTTACGCTTAAAGTATTAAAATAGGCAATATCATCGGTATTCAATGTTCCATCACTATTCATGATTTCATAAGCAAATATAATAAGATCTGCTTCCGTAAAATCATTTAATCCTGTATTTGGATAACAATTACCTACATATAAATTGGTGCTGCTATATGGACTTCCAGGTTTCACAAATTTCGTTAAACTTTCAACAGTAGAATTATTAATAAGGTTTTCTGTTCCAGAGTAGAAATTGAAAATACGCTGGTTATAGGTTTGACAACGGTTTTCGCGATATTGTTGAAGTGTCGTGTAATAATTCTTTTTCAAATTGGTACTTGCTGGACGAACACGGAGTAGTGCTTTTCGTTGTTCGTTACAGCAGTTTTGTGGTGTTTGACAAACAGGGAGTGGATTATTTGTTAAATAATATTCGGGATAATAATTTGTTACTAAACCTATTCCTTTACAATCGATACAGTCCTTGTTAAGTTGGTTTGTTTCATTGGTTTCATCAATTGGATTTTGTTTTACGGAATACTGTCCAGGGTAATCAATGGTTTGTCTAATTAAGGAAGATGATGTTGAAGACCTTACTTGACGATTTGGGTCGATTTCTACATATTGGGAGGGGTTGTTGGGATTGGTGACAATAAATGGAATGTGTGGATTTGTGGTTGTTCCTTTGCGGTATTGCCATTTTTGTGGTCTTGGTAAGCCAAAACCGGTGGGATAAATATTCGTAGGATCCTTATTTGTTAAAGGACGAATATTACCAGAAGTAATTGCCGCAGGATTACTATACATTCTAGTACCTTTCCAAGTTACATATCCGCCTACATTTGATCTATTATTATAAGAACCCATTCCTTGTGGGAGAGGAGATGTTAAAGTTGTCATTATTTATATATAAATATATAAAATTTTTCTTTAGATAATATAATATGTTGATTGAAATATTAATAATATTATTTACCATAATTATTTTTTATGAAATCTTTAATGATTCTTTTTCGAAACATTTTGTCATGTATGAAAATTTTGCGACTACCGTAAATAATTCTTTACCAGATCAAAATAATAAAAATGTTGAATTATTACAAAAAGATTTCGGTAATCAGAATATGTCAATCAATGATATAAATAGTAAATTGTCTAAATTGAATGATAATATAAATATTCTAAATCAAAAAATAAAAGCAAAATCAGATGATGGATTACAAAAATATAATGAAATTACAGAAGGAGCAGAAATAGACATTAACAATACTGAAAATATTTGATTTTTTTATAAATACACATTTTATAGTTGATATTATATATTCTTTTTCTTTAGAATATATATTATATGTTGATTGAATTATTAATTTTATTATTTGTTATAATTATTTTTTATGAAATTTTTAATGATAGTTTTAATAATAATAGATTATACGAAGGGTTCGCATCAAAAGATAATCAAAAAAAAGATGCTAAGGCAAAAGCTGCTGCGGACGCAAAGGCAAAAGCGGATGCGAAAGCTGCTGCGGACGCGAAAGCAAAAGCGGATGCGAAGGCTAGAGCGGATGCTAAGGAAAGAGCTGACGCCGAAGAAAGAGCAGAAGCAGAAGCAAAAGCAAGAGCGGATGCGAAAGCAAAAGCGGATGCGAAAGCAAAAGCTGATGCGAAGGCAAAAGCTGACGCTAAGGAAAGAGCTGAAGCCGAAGAAAGAGCAGAAGCAAAAGCAAGAGCGGATGCGAAAGCAAAAGCTGATGCTAAGGCTAGAGCGGATGCTAAGGAAAGAGCTGAAGCCGAAGAAAGAGCAGAAGCAAAAGCAAAAGCGGATGCTAAGGCAAAAGCTGCTGCGGATGCGAAAGCAAAAGCTGACGCTAAGGCAAGAGCTGAAGCCGAAGAAAGAGCAGAAGCAAAAGCAAAAGCGGATGCGAAGGCAAAAGTAACCCCCCTTACAAAGGCTACTCCTCCTCCTGTAGCTCCAATTCCGGCAAAAGTAACTCCTGCTACAAGTTCTACTCCCGCTCCTGTAGAGCCCAGCTCTGAAAAAATAACCCCTGTAGAACGCACCCCGGCAAAAGTAACCCCCGTTACAAAGGCGACTCCTCCTCCTCCGGTAGAGCCAACTCCAGCAAAAGTAAGCCCTGTTACAAGTTCTACTCCGGCAAAAGTAACACCTTCTACAAAATCGATGCGTCCTACATCAAATTCCAGTAAAATAGCTCCACCTAAACCTAAATCTAAACTCGCAAGTAAATCAAAAATAATAACCGTATCGCCAAATGTAAATAACAATACAAATACATCAATGTCTCCAGCAAGTATTGATACTCAATCAAATTCTTACATGATCTTATCACAAAAAAACGCAGGAGATATTTTATTATTAAATGATCAATACAAATCACAAAATAATTCAATCAATGATATAAAAAAATATATGACAAAATTATTTGATGATGTAGAAACATTAAATGACCAATTCCAGGCTATGAATAATTAATAAATCTGCCAAAAGATAAACAATATCAGAAAACTTTACTTTCTTATTAAATTAAATTCTAAATATAATAAGAAATGTTATTATCGAATATTACTTATATTATTTTCTTTAGAAAATATATGTCGATTAAATTTTTATTTTTATTATTATTCATTATAATTATTTTTTATGAAGTTTTTAAGTATGCTTTTAACAACGATTTATATGAAGGTTTTATCGCAAAACCAAAACCATTGCCAAAACCTAAACCAGCACCAAAACCAAAACCATTACCAAAAGCCAAACCACTACCAAAACCCAAACCATTACCAAAACCTAAACCACTACCAAAACCAAAACCACTACCAAAACCTAAACCATTGGGATCAAATAAAAAAAAAAGTAGTTCTAAACCTGCGACACAAACAGTTCAAGCGTCAAGTGGAAAGAGCGAATCTTTTAGCGACATAAATGATATACAACAAAATTTGTTAGGACCCGATTATCCATATTGGAAAAATATTAAAAATCCCCAACAACTTGGAATGTCAGACAAAGGCTCAATAGAAGTTATGACAAAAGATGTAAATGGTTTAATTAGTTATGTTGAATTACTTGTTACTGGTAAAAGTAAAGCCAGCGCAACAGGCGGTCCTTTAGGAAATAAATTTTTTTTAAACACCAACGCTAGTTGTGTAGATGATAGTACAAAAAAAGAAGTTGATCGCTATATTTACATTAATAATGTGCCAAAAGGTAATATTCCTTTTATATCATACGGCATGGGAACAAATTTCAAAGAGTTCAAAGGTTTAATTCCAGGAACTATGAGCACCCTGAATACATTGAATCCAATGACAGTAATGCAAGGATTTATGGAGGGATCATCGCCACTATGTAAAAAGGTTACACTTGAAACAATTGATAGTAAAAACAAAAAATCCAAGGAAACACATTATATTACGGTGTCAGATATTCAAATGATGGATCCATGTGATTTTCCTGATAAAAAAAATCCAGAAACAAAACAAAAATGTAAAGAAATATTTACCAACATGAGTGAATCAGAATTTGCTCATGAAATGGAAATGCCATTACCATTACCAAATGACCCCATCATTCAATTATATTTTGCAGGATTGGGATTACTTGGTATTTATATTATTTATAAAATTATGGAAAAAAATAAATAACGAGTGTCTTTTGAAAATAATATATTTTTGGTCCTATATTCAAAAATATATTACAGTTGTATTATTCTATTTTTCTATTTTTCATTTATTTCCGAGTAGTTTTTCGCTTTTTACGACTACTTTTCATCTTTCTTCTGCGACGACGGCTTTTTCCACCTTCCCATTCTTCATCCTCATCTTCTTTATTATCATCTTGATCATCAGTATTTAATCCGGTATTCTTAAATTTTTCAAGTAATGATTTACTCAAATTATTTTCTTTAGATGGTTGTAAAGGTGGTGGAGGTGGCGGTATGTTCTTTAATTTTATTCCTTGTTTAATTTGATCCAACATATGAATCGAATTTTTAGATTCTAAAGGAGGCGGTGGCGGTATAAATCCTGGTCGTGGTTCCGTAGGTGGCGGTGGTATAAATCCTGGTCGTGGTCCTGACGGTGGTGGTGGAATAAATCCTGGTCGTGGTCCTGACGGTGGTGGTGGAATAAATCCAGGCGCTGACGGTACTTTTGATGAAGATGATGATGTATCATTTTCAGTAGTAGATGTCACAGTAGGAACAGATAAAATATTATCACTTTCAACTTCAACCACTGCTGCGGGTCCTTGCGCATTTCCACTACTAGGAGCCGGTTCTTTTTTTCCGAAACTAAACAAACTACCGAATCCACTAAATAATCCTTTAGATTTTTGATCTTTATCCATACTAGGATTATCAATTCTATTTGCTTCTATTGCTATAGGTTCCACTTCTTTTAAGCATACTCGTCCTCCTCGTTTTATTTTTTTATCTTTTCTACTATATTTATGTTTCTTATTTTTATTCATTTTCATACTTTTTTTTATTCTCATTTTCACCATAAATTATAATATAATATATGGTAATATAATTAAATTTAAAATTTATTAAATCAATCGAAACAATTGTAACGCTGCTAAACCCCCTGCCAATTCAGCAACAATATATGGAATAACATCACCAGAGGCTAATTTTCCACTAGCAAATAACGCAAGAGTTACAGCAGGATTAAATGACCCACCAGAAATTGAACCACCGATTAAAATTGCGACTGCTAACGCCGCACCAATTGCTAAATAGTTTCCAGTAGTTAAAATAATAAAAACCAAAAATAGAGTTCCTAAAAATTCAACAATATACTTGTTCATTATATATTGTCTTGATAAAAAATCGAATTCCCTTGTAAAAATTAATAAGTTTGGCTGACAAGTGCTCCCCAGGCACAAACGCGTCCATTACACAAATTCGTGTTATAAATGGATCCCTTCTTCGCCGGTGCAACGCACCCCCCTGCTCTAGAAAATTTAAGCACCGTTTTGACATCATTCCTATTGTAATTCTTATAGCTCAATAAAGCGTCATTTGGTAATCCTTGTTTAAAAGAACTCTTACCAACCGCTGCGCTTTTCTTTGCCGAAATATACATGGAGGAACATTTTGGAGCATTATATTTCGTCGATTGAGAAACCAAAAAGCTTTGTTGTAATCCAGGCGAATATACACTCGTTGGTGGAAGATTTGACTCCATTTTGGTGCCAGTATTCATGTTATATTGAGTCGTACGAGTTCTTAAATATTGGCGACGTGCGTTTGAAAATTCACTGGCGCCATCTGATGGATAAAACTGTGGAGGATTTGGGTGTCTGCCTGGTAATTCGCCATAATTATGACGAGGCATCATTAATGGTGTCCGGTTGGTGCTTAATGGTCCAATCACTGGGGCGCTAACATATCCGCCATAAGGAATATTGGTATATTGTTTATAGGCTACAGTAGTCATTACGTATATACTACCCTACGAAAATAATTAATCATAAGAATCGTAATCATCCTAAAGAATAAACTCCTTTAAACCCTAACCCGGCGTTTCTCTCTTCGATACAAAATTATAATTGGAAAATTATAATTAAATTATAAAAATAAAATCATAAATATAAAATCATGAATGTAAAACCAGGTAAAAGAATAGATTTAGTATCTTCTAACATGTCTCCAGGCACTTTGGGATGCCGATGAATTATCTCCACCATAAGATGCGTCATTGTAATTCTTATTGACTGCTTTTTGTTTCATAAAACGAGTATAATCTGAGCTGTCATATACATATTTTACGTTACATGATGCTGGTTCAATTCCCGAATTATCGCATTGACTTTGAATATGACCAAAATGTGTTTTCAAACCACGCAAGTTTGGACGACTTTGAAATGTTTGACATGGTCCGCCACACGAATAATATGGACGACTCAATAAATCACCTGCGTTGTTAATTGCTCTAAATGGGGTGATGATTGATTTTTGGTTATTTACCTTGCGCGCATAATTTGTGTTCCATGCGTTTTTCAAGGTGAATCTGGTTTCGACAAATTCATTATCGTTGTTAGTAGTGATAAGTGCTTGTGGAATAAACCCTGGTAATCCACCACCTAATTTACTTCCTGGATATAAATTTACGAAATTCATTAATGAAGATGATGTAAAAGATTGATTCGTATTAAAACTTGCTTGAGATCCGGCTCCTGGCATATATATATCTAATATAAAAAAATACTTGTAAAACAAAATAAAACTCCTAAACAAACACTTTTTATTTTCTCTCAAAACAAATTTAACCAAATACAAAAATATAATATACGCTTATTATATGTTTGTAAAAATACTTACAACAATCTTTATTTTGGTTTTCTTTGATTTGATTTACTTTTATTTTATGAAAGATATGTTAAGTAAACAAATTGTACAAGTACAAGGTTCTCCTTTAGTAATGGACTTTTTTGCGGTTGGATTATGTTATATTGCTCTTGCTTTTGGTCTTTATTATTTTGTGTTAAGAGAGAAAAGGTCACTTTTAGAAGCGTTCCTTTTAGGTATTGTTATTTATGCTGTTTATGAGACCACTACGAAAGCATCTCTTAAAAAATGGTCATATAAAATCGTAATATTGGACACTTTATGGGGTGGTATTTTATTCACCTTGACTACCTTCGTCTTACGGAAGTTTTTCGCCTTTTAGTTTTTGTTTTACACGAAGATGAATGTTTTTTTCCGCGCTTGGACTTACGCACTGCTTTTCTGGTTTTCATTTTTCGGTGACGTCTTTTTCCGCCATTAGGTTGTTCTTTAGCTGTACGTATATTATGTATATCATCTATATCATGTATATCCATTAATTTAAAATCTTCATTATCCATGATAGGAGCAATATCATCACTAAAGTCTAATTCTTTTTTTACTTCTTCTACATCTACATCTAGATCTACTGGACCACTACCTGGTTCTCGTCCTTCTGTAAATGGGTCTTTTTGGTAAAACTGAAGAACACTTGGTGTTGAATTAAGAATTTGTTTAACCGTGGCATTTTCTATTGTCGAATCTATTTGTTTCGTATTTTGTAGAGCTCTTTCCATTTCATTTTTATTTGTGGGTTTATTCATGGATGTTTCAATTACACTAATATTGCCCCAAGGCACCGGTGTTAAACCAGGGACAACTACACCTTCGCCACGATAACCATAAGGTATAAGGTCTATTTTATTTTTTTTCGTTACTTTCGCTACTCTTTTTACTCTTTTTGATTCCATTCTATAATATATTATTATTATATTATTATTTTTCTTGCCTTAATATAGTAAAATAACCATGACAACTATGACAAATATAATTCATTATTTATCTATAATACTTCCCTTTTCAAATGAAACCGCAATTGTATTCACTGAATCGGGATATCCTCAATTTAAACATCTATATAAATCTTGTTTTGATAGTTCTTTATTGGGAAAACACGAGTCTAAATTAAAACACCTTTTAAAAGATAAATTATGTACGAAAAGAGATTATATACATAAAATATTCATTGATTTACTCGCCTATTTAGGAATAATGTTGATAATAGGTAAAAACACAATTCAATATGGTTACGCTACCGGAGTTGTAAGTGGTCTTGTGATTATTTTTTACTCAATCATATTACCAAACATGTTTTTAGGATTTACTACGCACAAAATCATGAATTTACTACATTTCCACACCCCAGCTGCACATATTATTGTAGGTCTGTCTTTAATCGCAGTATTGATTTATATAACACATATAACAGAAATATTTGTTCAAGATCGTATGAAAAATATTAAATTTGACCCAGAAACCGAAAAAAATACGAAAATATAAAATATAATATAAATTTCTAACTATAATATATGTTATTTGGAAATAAACAAAATTTTGAAGATTTTAAAAAATTTATTCTAGAAAACGGTATAATAGCAACCACCGCAGGTGTAACGATCGGTATCGCAAGTAAAGATTTAGTATTATCTTTATCGGGTGATATTCTAGTTCCAAGTATTATTATATTACTATATTGGTTGAATGTTAAATCATTAAAACATTATTTACCTAGTGGTAAAACAAAAATAGATTTAGAAAATTTTTTAAAAAATTTATTGACTTGGGTTATAGTTGTTATTTCTACTTTTGCGTTTGTTAAAATAACATTTCATTATTTTCTTGGTATTGAAACAAAAGAGCTAGTAAATCAAGATAAAGATACGAAGAAAGAAAAATAATGTAAAGAACAACAGTGTTAAGAACAAAAGTGTTAAGAAATATAATATATATCTAATATATATTATATGTCAACTTATGATGACGTTATTCGCGAACAATTTGCGGATTATGAAAAAGAAGGTAGAAATGTATTTTTCATGAGAAAAGATTTAAAAAAAGATAAAAAAACATTAAAAAACAGATCTGATCTAGATAATTCTAAATTTTTAGCGACTGATTTAACAGAAGCGAACCTTTCTAATTCTAATTTATATAATTCCATATTCGATTTTACTACGTTAATTGGTGCGAATCTTTCAAAAGCAAATTTAGAAGGTTCAACATTTTTAAAAGGAACAAATTTAAATGACGCAAATTTAAAAGGAGCAATATTAAAAGACGCTGTATTTAAACATGCGCATGTTGATGGTGCTGATTTTGAGGGTGCGGTATTAGACGGAGTTTTCTTTGACCCGGAACATGTATATAATTTAGACCGGGCTAATTTTAAAAAAACTATTTTTGAAGGAAGACCTGGATATGGTAATAATTATACTGGTAAATCTATCGAAAAAGAAAAAGAAGATAAGCGAAAAGAGGAGCGACGGGAAAAAAGAGAAACAAAAAAAATTGAAAACGCAAAAATGAATACTGTATTTACAGAACCAGTGACTAATACCTCAAAATACATATACAAAACACCCATGGATGAAATAAAGGAATTTACGAAACTAGTCAGGGAAGAAGAAGAAAAAAAACGAAAAGAAGAAGAAAGAATAAACCAATTTATTGAAGAAAATAAAAGATCCGCGCCAGTGAAAACAATGAATACAAATTATCAAGCTTATCCTCAAGACATAATAGCCGAATTATTTGAACAAATGAAGGAAGAAGAAAAAAATAAAACTGGTAAAGGTGGAAAAAAAAGAAAGACCAAAAAGAATAAAAAAACCGAAAAAAGAAAATCGAAAAGAAATAGAAACTCTAAAAGAAGAGTATAAATATTCTATTTTTATTTTGATTCTACTTTTGATTTTGATTTTGTTTTAATGCGTCGTCATCAAACGCGGCGCAATATTCATCGTCATTAATTCTTGAAACAATAATTTACAAGCATAAGGTATTTCCACATAGGAGAAATCTGTGCGATTTTCACATGTACGGCATATATGTATATGCATCTCATCATTGTATGTCGCAATCATTCCACATTTATTACAAGAATAAACATGGTATTTATCCGACGCATCATACATACGACCCTTGGTGAATCTTGACGCACCATGGGATATCATGGCATCTCTTTCCATCTCACCAAATCTCAAACCACCATCGCGTGACCTGCCTTCAGCTGGTTGTCGCGTCAAATTCACCATGGGTCCAATCGATCTCGAATGTTGTTTATCATTCACCATATGTTTCAACCTCTGGTAAAAGATTGGTCCCATGAAAATACTACACTCGTGTTGTTCGCCAGTCAATCCGTTGTAAAGCAATTCGTTACCCCGGCATTCATATCCCAGACGCAATAATTCTTCACAAATCGTATGAATTTCTAGTTCGCCAAAACTCGTGCCGTCGCCAAACAATCCCAGTTGTACCAAGACCTTGGTCATAATTGTTTCTTTCAAATGCGCAATTGTCATACGAGATGGAATAGCATGTGGATTCAATATAATATCTGGTTTAATACCAGACGCAGTAAAAGGCATGTCTTCTTCTGGTATAATATTACCAATTGTACCTTTTTGACCACTACGTGATGAAAATTTATCACCAATCACTGGTTTTCTCACGGTTCTAAGGCGCACCTTGGCGAAATTATAACCATCACCATTTCGGTCAATATAATTCTTGTCAATATATGTCTCCTCATCTGTGCGGTAAATACGACTTTGGTCTTCATATTTAATCAGTTTGGTATGGTCATTGCGATTTTCTTTAATCGGTACGACTTTTGAAATAATCACATCGCGATTTTCGACCAATGTATTTTCAGGTATGACTCCGCGATTATTGACCTTACCGTAATTTGCGAATTTCATTCCCTTTGTTTTTGTCGGATCCGGCTTACAACGAATTTCTTCATCACCATTGATTTTCTGTTTGTCTTCGTCTTTTTCTGTATGATAAATCGTCGCTTGGAATAATCCACGATCAATCGATCCCTTATTGAATAACAAGGAGTCTTCCTGGTTATAACCCGTATGTGTCATAATCGCCACGACTACATTGAAACCAGAAGGGATCTTGTTTATTTTAATCATATCCATAATACGCGTATCCACCAAAGGTCGCGCCGGAGTATTCAAGACATACGCGGTTTTATCCATTCTGTTATCAAAATTGGTTACATAAACACCCATTGCCTGTTTTGCCTGAGCACATTGATATGTATTGCGCGGCGATTGATTATGTTCTGGAAAAGGAATACATGATGCTAACACTCCAAAGATTGTACTTGGGTGAATTTCACAATGGGTGTGTTTAAACATTTCTTTTTCCGACCCAGTTTCAATCAAATCCGTTGGTTTCATCGCAATCATGCTCCAGGATTGTTCCTCTGGATCAATATATTCAATAATAGATTCGCCAATACTACAATTGGTAATCAAATCATTCCAACCGACTTTTCCCGATTTGATATCTTCGATGATGCGTTTCTTGATCAAAATATTATTATCCCGCACCCGCAACAATGGTCGTGTCAATCTGCCCGCATCGTTACAAACCCGGATTTCATTGAATTTATAATCAAACACGATGGATGTATATACATTGATAATACCCATGTATTTTTTCTCCTTCAACATTTGATACAGCTCCACAGGATTTTCACTAATGCCGACCCAAGCACCATTGATAAATACTTTTGTTTTTTCATACATCTCGCGCGCAGTCAAATTCTGTACTGGAATAATATTTGGCAATACATAGTCGTACAAAGGACCACTGTTGGAATGAATTGTCACGTGTGTCATGTAACTTAAATTTTTTACAACACCAACGGATTGTCCTTCCGGGGTATTATGTACTGCCAACCCATCTGTTAAACAAAATCTCCCGCGCTTATCGTGAAGTTGCCAACCAACATATGGTCCAATACCAACTTGAATCAAGTCAAATTTGCTACACATAAAAGATTTGCTTCTTAATAATTTGGTTTCATCCTCAATAGACGCCAATTTTTTACGAGGAAGAATAGTTGGTATTTCATGAATCTTGTGTCCAGTGATAGATAACTCTTTATAAGTACTAAACTTTTTTTCTCCACTTTTTTCATCAGTCCATTGACTTCTACCCTCTTTTACACCGCATGAAAATCCAAGAGACATTGCTAATGTATAAGCGTCTTCAATAATTCTATAATTTGCTGGACCTTGACAAATACGAATTTCGCGACCTTGAGCACGAACCGAACCGTCAGTATCTACCAAACCAGCTAATACTTTCAGACGAGTTTCTCTATCATTTGTGAGATATTCATTTGGAATATGTTTATTCTTTAAAAGATTATATTTGCGAAGATATTTTTTAAGAGGAGCTTCTTCTACACGATTACATAGTCCGGCAGACACAGCATCTTTATTTTTTTTAGAAACAACCGAAAAACTATATCTTTTTCCCTTTGTAACAAGCGCACCATTTTCTTCTGCCCATGTTTCCCAATAGGCGAGTGTTTCATGATCTGTCTTGTAATTTAACGCAAATCCGGTTCCATCACTAAGACCATCACCTAGCCACATACCAAGTAAATATGGATCCATTTCTACATCTTTTTTCTCCCAATGAATACCCTCTACTTTGAACAAAACAAGATGATCTTTGGTTGTTTGATCTAGTTTCAAATAATTTTCAATTGTAATATCTAGTGTATCATCATCGTCAAAACTATCGACAAATTTGTTAGCATCATCCTGGGAATGAAAATATTTTTCTTGGATTTTCAAATTGTCTCTATTGAGAAATTTTACAGAATGTGTGTATTTTCTGTCTTTGCGACCACAATTTGAAATATTTTTATGTTGTCTGATACGAAGGGTAAGAATATGATTGTCAGTAACACGGTGTTTCATAAAATTTCCCTTTTCGGGAATAACATCATACATATTTTTAAACCCAGCACAAGTTGTACGAACCGTGGTTGGCTTTCCAAGATCATCGACAAGGATATCACCAACGACAATATCTCCTGCGCGTCTGGAAGTTCCGTCCCACATCAAAATAGGTGTTTCTGGATCAAAACATTCCGCAGGACACAAGAATCCCCATGATGTATTATGCAGTTTGCGCGGTGGAATTAATTTACCACTTTTATCAACCGGAGTAGAAATTCTGCGCGCATGACTCAAACTCGACACGTATGTCAAACGGTTAAGCACTTGTGCGACACCTACCTTGTTACTATTATTCACATGCTTAATACCAAAATCACCTGTTGAAAGCGCTCGTTTAATACCATTTTCAATCGTGGTTGATTTGATGATTTTATAAATATTAGTCATATTGATAATATTCAAATAGTCATCCGTAGATCGCCATGATCCTGTATTGATTTCTTTAATCACCTGTTTTTCCATATCCTTCACTAGTTTGTTGAAATAATTACGAAACAAATTATTCAAAAGCGCTCCTGTTAAATCAACGCGTTTATTTAAATATGAATCACGATCGTCTTGTTTGATTAAATCAAAACTCGTTTTCAAAAGCATGTTCGCAGTGTAACCGAGGAAATATATTTTTTGTTCCACCGTAGTACAATGCGGGAATAAATCGTTTGACAAAATATCCGCCGTGAATTCCGCTTTTTTACGAATACCCGTTTCCTTGTCCATGTTAATAGGAGTAAACATAACATAACTGGTAATATATTTAATCGCGTCTTCCTTTGTCATACACATGTTCGATTCAATAATAGACGCTTGTAACGCCTTTAATAATTCTTTGTTTTTTTCATCTTCAATATCAAGTAATATATGCTCGCAAATATCTTTATCAGACAATACGCCAAGCGCTCGAAATACAATAAATAGCGGCAACGGTTGTTTTACGCGTGGTAATTGTAGGTAGATTGGACAACCAAATCCGTTATTTTTGGATGAAATCATCATATTGATTTGTTTTGGAGAAATACATTTAAAATCTGGTACTGATTTCACCTCTGCCATCCAAGTATATTTGGTATTATTCTTTGACACATTAAAACAATACACACGATTTTCTGCGGCTCTTTCTTGACCCAAAACGGTTTTTTCGGATCCGTTAATAATAAAATAACCACCAGCGTCAAATTTACATTCACCAGTATGACTATTATCAACATGTTTGTATTGATTTAGCACACAGATATTTGATTTTAACATAATGGGTAATTTTCCAATATGAATTTTGGGGAGATTTTTATAAAAGGTTTGAATATTTTCCAAGCTTGGACCATTCCTCACAACAAACTTGATATTCATATCGATTGTCATTGCTGACGCATAAGTAAAATTTCGTAATCGTGCC
>JACCEC011552849.1_pt1 | contig 55074 bp, 56 predicted proteins | sample 7450121 | NCBI WGS metagenome assembly JACCEC01 (sample SAMN15323455, study PRJNA562643) | freshwater metagenome | isolation source: river surface water | place: USA:Blue River Watershed | collected 2017-08-18
ATGATCCTCTGCTTTCCTGAAAGCCCAGGTGGCGGAATTGGTAGACGCACTAGTTTCAGGTACTAGCGAGTAACATCGTGGGGGTTCGAGTCCCTTCCTGGGCACCAATCTTACTTGTCAAATGATGACGGTTCTTACGCAGAACCCTGTTACCGCAAATAACTGTTTAGACCGGGATGCCCACTAAATCATGTCCTTGGGTATCGACAATTTGAACTTTGGTGAACTCACCTGCTTTGCAAACTTTGCTGAGTTTCTCTGGTGGAAGCAAGTGCACCACACCATCAATTTCAGGAGCGTCTGCATATGTACGACCGACGCCACCTTTTTTGCCCAAGGCTGATACCCCGTCAATCAGAACTTTCATGATAGAGCCAACGCGTTTTTTGAGTTTTTGAATTGAAACGTCTTCGGCCACTGACATGAATTGAGCCCGTCTCTCATCCCTCACAGATTGAGGCAGCATGCCAGGTAAATCATTGGCTGTTGCACCATTGACGGGACTGTAGGCAAAGCAACCAGCACGGTCAATTTGCGCCTCTTTGACAAAATTCAACAAATGATTGAACTCTTCTTCAGTCTCACCAGGGAAACCAGCAATGAATGTGCTTCTGATGACCAGTTCCGGACAAATCTCGCGCCATTTTTGTATGCGCTCAAGATTTTTCTCTCCGTTAGCGGGTCTCTGCATCCTTTTCAGAACATCAGGATGACTGTGCTGAAAAGGCACATCGAGGTAAGGCAAAACTCTGGCTGAGGCCATCAAGGGAATGAGGTCATCAACGCTGGGATAAGGATAAACATAATGTAAACGTACCCAGGCACCATGGTGCTCCGCCATGTCAGCCAGTTGTTGAACCAACTCCAATGTCCGCGTCTTGACTGGTCGCCCTTCGTGAAATCCTGTTTGGTATTTGACATCGACGCCATATGCCGAGGTGTCTTGACTAATTACAAGAAGCTCTTTGACACCTGACTCGAACAACCGCTGAGCTTCTTTAAGTACATCACCGATTGGACGAGACACCAAGGTCCCGCGCATAGAGGGAATGATGCAAAAAGTACAGTGGTGGTTACAACCTTCGCTGATTTTCAAATACGCATAATGCTTAGGTGTTAACTTGATGCCAGTTTCCGGGACCAAATCAACAAATGGATTGCTTGGCTTTGGCAAATATTTGTGAACAGCATCCATGACTTCCTGGGTTGCATGCGGTCCAGTGACAGCCAGGACGCTGGGGTGAATAGATTTCACCAAATTGGCACCATCCGCTTGGGATTTGGCTCCCAAACAACCAGTCACAATCACTTTTCCATTTTCAGCCAAAGCCTCGCTGATCGTATCCAGACTTTCTTTGACAGCATCATCAATGAAACCACAAGTATTCACAATGACCAAATCAGCGCCTGTGAATGTTTTTGAAGTGGCATAACCCTGAGCATTCAACTGAGTCAATATAAGCTCAGAGTCAGTCAGCGCCTTGGGACATCCTAAACTGACAAATCCAACACGCGGTGAAGACATCAACGTTTGATCCCGACAGCGTTCAACATTTGTTCTTGCATTTGTGTCAATATCTGTTTGGATTGTTCGGTGTAGTTCATCATGAGGTTTTGAAAAAATGGATTAGGCTGAGTCAACATTTGCTTCCAAATCTCAGGCGTGAGTTGTTGACTTTGCTCTGTTACTTGATGCTGAAAATCCAAGAAAGTCTGAACATTTTTTTCAAGGTAATTTCCCATCAAGGCTTGCATTGAATGCCCATAAAACTTGATCAGATTAGCAAGCGCCGCCTCTGAAAACATTGGAATTCCACCAGACTCTTCTTCTAAGATGATTTGCAGAAAGATACTTCTTGTCAGGTCTTCCTCAGTTTTTGCATCCACAACCTTCAGTGGCTTGTTATCGATCACCAGCTTCTTGACCTCATTGATCGTGATGTAACTCGAAGTCTGGGTATCGTAAAGGCGACGATTAGGATATTTTTTGATGACACGAATCAACCCAGATGTCAATTCACTAGAAGAAGTTTTGGGGTGAGGGTCTGGTTTGATAGCCAAGAAGAGACCTCAATAAAAAAATCGCCCGAAAAGTTGGGGGTCATTGGCAAAATTGGTAGGCGCGATTGGACTCGAACCAACGACCCCCACCATGTCAAGGTGGTGCTCTAACCAGCTGAGCTACGCGCCTTCGTTGCCGAATTCCTTCATTCTAACAGCAAGTTTCAGCTGCCATGTCGCCGGACTGAACGAACTCCTGTCACCTCATTGATCAAAGCAGAAACCTTTGCCATTCGAGATATTTCCACCACCTCCACAGTGAAAGTCATCCACGCGACGCCCTTGATGGATTGGGTGTTCACGCCCACCACATTCATTTTTTCCTTTGCAAAAACTTCTGAAATATCTCGCAAGAGTCCTTGTCGGTCATCCGCCAAAATTTCAACATCCAATGGGTAGACAGTTGAGCTACCTGACCCGACTTGATGCCCCCAAGTGACGTCAATGACTCGATCAGGTCCTCGCCTCTTGAGCTCGATGAAGTTACGACAGGCAACGCGGTGAACACTGACCCCTTTGCCCTTGGTCACAAAGCCCTTGATGAGGTCGGGAGGAACAGGCCGACAACATCTGGCCAATTGGGTGAGTAAAGAATCCACTCCAACCACCAACACACCACTCGTGTTCGTGGGTGGCTTTTGACGCTGAACTTTTCTGAAAAGAAATTCATCCTGAGGTTCTTCTTGTTCGGGCGGTCGCAAAAGCAGTTCTATGTTCCGCAGCGAAAACTCTTCTTTGCCAACTACTTCAAACAGATTTGCTGCCGATGTAAATCCAAGGTTTTGGGCCAATTCCTCCAATTTGTATGAGGTGCGGCCTTCTCGTTGCAACAACTTTTCCACCAGTTCGCGACCACGCGCGATGGTTTGATGACTTTTTTGGGCGTTGAACCAAGCTCTGACTTTTGATTTAGCCCTGCTGCTCACCACAAAACCAAGATCTGGGTTGAGCCAATCACGCGAAGGCCCCCCTTCTTTGATAGTTGTGATTTCAACGGTTTGACCATTCTGCAAAACAGTGTTCAGAGGCACTAAGGCTCCGTCCAATTTGGCACCCCTGCACTTGTGTCCTATTTCTGTGTGCAAAGCATACGCAAAATCGATTGGTGTTGATCCAAGGGGCAACTCCACAATCGCCGCATCAGGAGTCAACACATAAATTTTTTCATCTTCGCTTGCCTGCGTATTCAAACCACTGTCCGCATTTGAATCAGATGCGAGATCACGCTCCCATGCCAATAATTGGCGAAGCACTGCCACTTTATTCGTTTGATCTGTGGGAGCTGCTGCGCCTGCATAGCCTTTGATCCCAGCCTCTTTGTATGCCCAATGTGCTGCAACACCATGTTCTGCATGGGCATGCATGGCATGAGTGCGAATTTGAATTTCAAACACCTTGGCATTTCGATCTTTCACTATCGTGTGAAGTGATCGATACCCATTAGATTTGGGCTTTGCAATGTAGTCATCAAATTCGGTTTCGAGCATTTGAAAAACAGAATGTACCCATGACAAAACTCGATAACATTCATCCACCGAATCGACAACGATGCGCAATGCGCGCAAATCAAATACCTGATGGAAACCTAACGATTTTCCGCGCATCTTCTTGACAATGCTGTAGATGTTTTTAGGCCGCCCTTGGATGATGGATTCAATACCCAAGGCGCGCAGCTCTTGTTGCGCAAACATGCGCATGGATTCAATTTCTGACTCGCGTTCTGCCCTCTTAGCTTCAAGCAATGTGGCCACTTGTCTATAAGTATCGGGCTCCAGAATCCGAAATGCCAAATCCTCCATCTCCCACTTGATTTGCCAGATTCCCAACCGACTCGCAAGGGGTGCAAAGACAGAAAGTATGTCGTTAGCGATCCATTCAAAGCCCGTTTTTTTCAATGATGCTGCGTATCGCAAAGTTTGTAATTGACTGGCCAACAACAGAATGACTACCCTGATGTCCCGGGAAAATGCCAGCAACATGCGTCTGACATTCTCAATTTGCAGTCGCCCTTGGTCTGCTCCTAATTTGTTGGAATTCGCCTGGCGCAGTAATTGCAAGATTCGGTGTGTTTCAAACGCCAATTTGGCCATTGGCAGTCCAAATGAATTGGACATGAGATCCATCGGTTTATTGAGTTGGTCACAAACAAAAACCAAATAAGAAGCTGCTTTTAATTCCTCAGAGCCACCGATGTTTTGAATGATTTCAACAACTGAATGCGCATGATCCAAAGCTCTCTCGCCATTGGTCAAAACAAGCTCCGCAAGCAGAGGCTCAGCAAATCCCTTTGTTTTTTGAATCAATTCTTGGTGAGCATCAGTATTCATGAGCAAGCGAAGGACTGTCGTCAGTGCGGCAAAATCAAGATATCTTTATCGTAATGGAACAACCATCATGACTCATCATGTATTAAAGGGAAAAACCGCATTGGTTACCGGCTCAACCAGCGGTATCGGCCTGGGTCTTGCGCAAGCTTTAGCCTGCGCTGGTGCCAACATTGTCATCAACGGATTTGGTGATCATCAGCATGCAATGGAAACCGTGGAAAGATTGGGCGTGAAATCGATGTTTCATCCAGCTGACATGCGCAGCCCTACGGATATTGAAGACATGATGAAGCAAACGCTCAATCATTTTGGAAATGTCGACATCTTGGTCAATAACGCCGGCATTCAGCATGTCGCACCCATTGAGCATTTCCCCACAGACAAATGGAATGATGTGATTGCCATTAACTTGACCAGCGCATTTCACACGACCAGATTAGCACTACCTGGAATGCGCGCTTCCAATTGGGGCCGAATCATCAATGTGGCCTCTGTCCATGGCTTGGTTGGTTCCGCTGAAAAATCTGCTTATGTGGCGGCGAAGCATGGCATTGTTGGATTGACCAAAGTCACTGCGCTTGAAACAGCCACGACCGGGATCACTTGCAATGCGATATGTCCTGGCTGGGTCTTGACACCACTGGTTCAGCAACAAGTAGATGCCAAAGCGCAATTGTTGAATCTTTCGAACGAGGAGGCCAAACGGCAACTGTTGAGCGAAAAGGAACCATCCATGCAATTCACCACCCCCGATGAATTGGGTGAACTGGCGCTCTTTTTCTGCTCACCAGCTGCCAATAATGTAAGAGGTGTCGCGTGGAACATGGATGGGGGATGGGCAGCTCAATAGCAGTATTCCGGCTGTTTGTCCATCCTGCAAATGGATGATTTTGAAATCGTCGACTTTCACTTTTATTGAAAGTAAGTGCGAATTCATTGCAATCCCATGTGGGGTCTTGTAACGTTGAGGCATGAAAAAACTCAAACCCAACCCCGAATTAGAGGCCTTTGCCGCTCGTTTGCGCCAGGCCATGAAAGAAGCTGGATTGAAATCTTCAGCGACCCAACTGGCTAATGCATTCAACATGCGCTATTGGGGCGAGGGAATCACTGCCCACGCAGCTCGTAACTGGATGATCGGTGTTTCCATGCCGAAACAGGACAAGCTCAAAACGCTTGGCGATGTTCTGCAAATCAGTCCTCAAGATCTTTTATTTGGCCCTAGCACACCCCATCCACAGGCCAAAGAATCGCCACCAGCTGTCCCAATGTGCATGGGTGATGCGGAGATGCTCAAGCAGTATTTGCTCTTAACGTCTGAGCACAAATGCATGATCAGGCATTTTGTCAAATTGGCTCGAATCTATCAGCAGATGATGAGACCCGACAATGACAACGCCCAGCCAGACAGTGACAAAACCTGATCAACTGGCAATCAAGACAATGGCTCTGGCTTCAATCGAATGCCCCATCCCCACTGGTCCCAGTTTTTCAGCTGTTTTGGCTTTGATATTGACGACCCCGCTGTCTAAATCCAAAGCCGCGCATATTCTGTCGCGCATGGAAGATTTGTAATCCGAAAGCTTAGGTGCCTGGGCAACGATGGTGCAATCCACATTCCCAATGCGCCACCCTTTGCTTCGAACAAGTTGTCCAGTGATTTGTAAAAGGTGCCACGAATCTGAAGCTTTCCATCTTGGATCCGTATCAGGGAAATGCGACCCAATGTCTCCGAGAGCAGCAGCACCTAACAAAGCGTCCGTGATGGCATGTAAAAGCACATCAGCATCAGAGTGGCCCAGCAACCCCAAGTGGTATGGAATTTGAACACCACCGATGATCAATTTTCGGCCCGGGACCAGGGCGTGCACATCCCAACCTTCACCAATGCGGAAATTCAAATGGCTCAAGTGATTACCTTTTCGAGTTGACGAGAACGCATCAAAGCCTCCGCCATTGCAATATCTTCTGCATAGGTGACTTTGAAATTGAAAGCCGCTCCTTTCACGAGCAAAGGCGAATGCCCAAGTGCTTCAATGGCACTGGACTCGTCAGTTGCGCCACCCTGGGCCCGATTTAAAGCATCAAAAAGCAAGGCCCATCTGAACATTTGAGGGGTCTGAGCAAGCCATTTTTCAGTTCTGGTTAATGTATTTGACACGCGCCCGTGCACTTCTGACTTCAAGGTGTCCGGCAATGGAAGGGCTAACAGTCCACCAATACCGTCATGTGCACATGCATGCAGCAATTTCTCAATCAATTCTCCCGTGATCATGCATCTTGCCGCGTCGTGAACCAACACCCAATCGTCGGGTTTCGCGCCCGCTTGCCTCAATGACACCAAGCCTGCCAACACACTCTCTGCCCGCGTTTGACCGCCAGTTTTTGAAATTTGAAATTTGTTCGTCGGATAAGCACTGAATATTTGTTGCATCTGTGAATCGTCAGGGGCCACCACCACAACGCCATGTGTCAAACCTGCGATGGCTTCAAAAGCTTTGTATGTATGCGTCACCAGAGGGGCACCAGCAAGCATGGTGTATTGCTTGGGACCATTCAGGCCAGTGCGTGAGCCACTCCCAGCACATGGAATCACAACATGAAATTTGATGGGCATGTTTTTGTTCATTGAAAGGCTATCGTTAGCGCATCTGAGTGAATTTCGTGACCCATTCTAAAATCAAGCCATATCGCCCCCAAATGCAAGCATTTGGGGGTATTTGTCTTGTCTGCGTCTCCATTTCATGCTGCTGCCCTCACTTCAGAATAAAAAGCGTTTTTCAATCACACGGCCACCAGGTTCGGCCGATGCAGTGTTGATGGCTCGACTGATCAGTCGTGAAAAAAAAGTTGGACGACGGGTGGTCATCATCACCGCAGATGCATTTGACACTCAACGTTTGCTGGATGAAATTCCACTTTTTGACAAAGATTTGCAGTGTGTTTTGTTCCCAGACTGGGAAACTTTGCCCTACGACACTTTCTCACCCCATCAAGATTTGATCAGTGAACGGCTGGCAACTTTATGGCGAATCTCTCAGGGTCAAGCCGATGCTGTTTTGATACCTGCCACAACAGCTTTGTATAGATTGGCCCCACCCGCATTCCTGGCGGCTTACACCTTTCATTTCAAAGTCAAACAACATCTAGATGAAGCCAAGTTCAAGTCACAGCTGACATTGGCTGGATACAGCCATGTGTCTCAAGTGGTCAGCCCCGGTGAATACACCGTGCGTGGCGGGTTGATAGATCTTTTCCCCATGGGATCCTTGGTTCCTTACAGGGTGGATTTGTTTGATGATGAAATTGATTCCATCCGCACATTCGATCCAGACACGCAGCGTAGTCTCTACCCCGTCCCGGAAGTGCGATTGTTACCTGGGCGTGAATTTCCCATGGATGATGCGGCGCGGGCTTTGTTCAGGGGTCGATGGCGAGAGTTACTGGATGGGGATCCCACCAGAAGCCGCATCTACAAAGACATGGGGAATGGTGTCGCGACAGCGGGCATTGAATACTATCTTCCCTTGTTTTTTGAGAACACCTCCACCGTTTTTGATTATCTTGGCGACCAAGCACTGGTTGTTCTACATGGGGATATAGAACCCGCACTGCAAAGATTTTCGATGGATGCGCAAGACCGTTTCAGGCTGGCCCAAGGTGATCCCGATCGACCTGTTCTTCAGCCCAACCAGTTATTTCTGAAGACAGATGAGTTTTTCACTTGCGTTTCTGAACATGATTGCTTGGCCATTCGGGCCTCCAGCCACTCTGAATCGGCAGACTGGGTTTCAACGCTCCCAGATTTGACTGTTGAAAGGGGTGCAGAGAATCCATTCGAAAAGTTGATGAACCGTCAAGCACATGGGCATCACCGAGTACTTTTTCTAGCAGAAACAGATGGCAGGCGGGAAAGTCTGTTGGACTTTTTCCATGCTGGAGGAATCCATCCGGTCCATTTGGCATCCATAAATGATTTTCTATCTGATTCAAATGTATTTGGAATAGCGACAGGCAATCTGCACAGCGGATTTGCTTGGGACGAATGTCAAGTCGACATCGTGACTGAAACCGAATTGTTCGCAGCCAGTCCAATGGTGCGGCGGCGTCGCAAGCAAGAAGAAGTCAGTGATGTGGAATCACTCATCAAAGACCTGTCAGAGCTGCAAGTCGGCGATCCTGTGGTGCATAGCAGCCACGGCATCGGACGTTATCGAGGTTTGATCAACATGGACATCGGACAAGGTCTCGATGAGCATGGACTGCCCATGATGCAAGAATTTTTGCATTTGGAATATGCCGATGAGGCCACTCTTTATGTGCCAGTGAGCCAATTGCACCTCATCAGCCGATACAGCGGTGTGAGCCCTGAACAAGCACCTCTTCACCGGCTGGGCTCAGGACAATGGGACAAAGCCAAAAGGCGCGCTGCCGAGCAAGTGAGAGATGCTGCGGCTGAATTACTGAACATTTATGCCCGCAGAGCCGCCAGACAAGGTCACGCGTTCAGATATACCCCGCAAGACTACGAAATTTTTGCCAACGATTTTGGTTTTGAGGAGACCGCAGATCAACGTGCTGCCATCCACGCCGTCATTCAGGACATGATCAGTCCAAGACCGATGGACAGATTGGTCTGCGGTGATGTGGGTTTTGGAAAAACCGAGGTGGCGTTGCGCGCAGCTTTTATTGCCGTCATGGGAGGCAAACAAGTCGCCATATTGGCGCCCACCACACTGCTTGCTGAACAGCATTTCCAGACATTGACCGACCGTTTTTCCAAATGGCCGGTTCGAATTGCGGAAATGAGTCGTTTTCGAACGCCCAAGGAAGTCAAGGCTGCAATTTCAGGACTTCAAGAGGGAACGATCGATATTGTCGTGGGCACACACAAACTACTCAGCGAGAGTGTGAAGTACAAGGATTTGGGGCTTTTGATCATTGATGAAGAACACAGATTTGGCGTGAGGCACAAAGAAGCATTGAAGGCATTGCGCGCAGAGGTTGATGTACTCACGCTGACGGCAACTCCCATTCCCCGAACATTGGGCATGGCTTTGGAGGGCATGCGCGACCTGAGTGTCATCGCAACAGCACCACAAAGGCGATTGGCCATCAAAACATTTGTTCGCTCTGAAGACAACGGCGTCATTCGCGAAGCGATTCTTCGAGAATTGAAGCGAGGGGGGCAGTGTTATTTCTTACACAATGAAGTTGACACGATCCAAAACAGATTTGAGCGATTGAAAGAGCTCATCCCTGAAGCGCGTATCGCCATTGCCCACGGTCAAATGCCTGAACGTGACTTAGAGCGCGTGATGAGAGATTTCATCGCACAGCGTCACAACATATTGCTTTGCTCCACCATCATTGAAACCGGTATTGACGTGCCCACGGCAAACACCATCATCATGAGTCGTGCTGATAAATTTGGCCTGGCGCAACTTCATCAATTGCGTGGACGGGTTGGTCGAAGTCACCACCAAGCTTATGCCTATTTGTTGGTCCCAGATGTGCAAGGTCTCACCAAACAGGCCACACAAAGGCTAGAGGCCATCCAACAAATGGAAGAGCTCGGTTCTGGCTTCTATTTGGCCATGCATGACCTTGAAATCAGGGGGGCTGGTGAAGTTTTGGGGGATAGCCAAAGTGGAAACATGCTGGAAGTCGGCTTTCAGCTTTACAACGAAATGCTCTCTGAAGCAGTTCGCGCTTTGAAGAACGGGGAGGAACCTGATCTGCTCAACCCCGTCAACATCGCCACAGAAATCAATCTGCACTCCCCGGCTCTTTTGCCAAACGATTATTGCGGAGACGTCCATCTACGTTTGTCTTTCTACAAGAAATTGGCTTCTGCCAAAAAGACAGAACAAATAGATGCTCTGTGGGAGGAGTTGGTTGATCGTTTTGGAAAACTGCCTCATCAGGCCAGCACCTTGATCGAGACGCATCGATTGCGCGTGCTGGCTCGTCCTTATGGCGTTGCCAAAATTGATGCAGCACCACAAGTCATCCAAATCACATTCAAACAAAATGCGCCCGTGGATGGCATGCGTATCATTCAAATGATTCAAAAAAACAAGCACATCAAATTAGCAGGCAATGACAAATTGCGTATTGAACGCCAACTTGCAGATGCCAAAGACAGGGCACAAATGGTCAGAGATGTCTTGCGTTCTTTAGGCGACCCTGTCACTACCACTTCGAAAGAAAGTTGATGAGTCACTTCATTGAAATCTCGCCCAACTTGAAAGTTCAAGGTATTGCGCCATCACTGCAACTCAAGGATTTCAAATTGATTGCATTTGACATGGACTCTACCTTGATCAATATCGAATGCATCGACGAAGTGGCTGATGCTGCAGGTAGAAAATCCGAGGTCGCGGCTATCACAGAAGCAGCCATGCGCGGTGAAATCAGTGATTACAAAGAAAGCTTGCGGCAAAGGGTTGCGCTACTCAAAGGGGTGCCATTGAATGCTCTGCAGCAGGTGTATGAACACAAATTGAAACTCAATCCTGGCGCTCAAGAGCTGGTTCTTGCCTGTAAGCACGCAGGCTTGAAAACATTGCTGGTCAGTGGCGGCTTCACCTATTTCACTGATCGCATCAAGGACATCTTGGGATTGGATTATTCAAGAAGCAACGTTTTTGAAATACATGACAATGTGCTGACTGGAAAAATGGTGCCGCAAGATTGGGGCGACATTTGTGATGGTGAAGAGAAAAAAAGAATGCTGTTGCAAACATGCAAAGAGCTGAAAATTTCACCCACCCAATGCATTGCCATGGGTGACGGTGCCAATGATTTACCCATGATGAAAGCTTCTGGATTGTCAGTGGCCTACCATGCCAAACCAGCCGTCAAGGAGCAAGCCCAAGTGGTGATTGATTCAGGCGGACTGGACCGCTTGCTGGAAGTCCTGAATTAAGCTGCTGTCAGCGACACGCCAAATAAATGGTCTGAGCCAATTCTGGCGATATACCTTCTACAGCGCAGAGGTCTTGCACGCTGGCTTGTGAAACGCCGCGCACGCCGCCAAATCGTTGTAACAACTTGGCCCTTTTTTTGGGCCCCACCCCCGGTATATCTTCCAGACTGCTGGAACCCGTTCGAACTTTCGCTCTTTTTGCACGCATCCCCGTAATGGCAAAACGATGAGCCTCATCGCGAATTTGTGCGACCAGCATCAAAGCGGCTGAATCGCGATTCAATGACAATTTGGAACGTCCATCTGCAAACACAAGTTCCTCCAAACCCACTTTGCGGCCCTCTCCCTTTTCAACGCCGACCAACCTGGAAACATCCAAATCCAAAGACTCGAACACTTCACGAGCCATGCGGATTTGTCCCTTACCACCGTCAATCAAGACCAAATCAGGCAGGATGGCTTCACCCGACTTCACAGCCTCAGCCAACTTGGCATAGCGTCGCAACAGCACTTGTTTCATCGCTGCATAGTCATCGCCTGCGGTGATGCCATCGATGTTGTAACGCCTGTATTCAGGGGCTTGCATTTTGTGGTGATGAAAAACCACGCATGAAGCCTGTGTGGCTTCGCCGGCTGTGTGCGAAATGTCAAAACATTCAATGCGAAATTGGTCAATGTCATCCGGCGCCAAATCCAATGCATCTACCAACGCTCTGGTCCTGGCTTGCTGAGAGCCCTCCTCTGCCAATAATCTGGTCAACTGAAGCGATGCATTTTGTTGAGCCATTTTCATCCAGACTTTGCGTTGTTCGCGCGGTTGATGAATCACTCGAATCTTGGTGCCGGTTTGCAGACTCAAGGCGGAAATCAAATCTTTGTCGACCGCATGACTCGTGATCAATGTTGGAGGGGATGCAACCTCCAAATAGTGCTGGCCAATGAAAGCTTCTAAAACTTCAATCGGTTCTGCGTTCTCAACATGCGTGGGGAAATAGGGGCTGTCCCCCAAGTGCCTGCCACCCCTGACCATGGCCAAATTGACACAAGCCTTTCCACCCTGAACCAAAACCGCCAAGATGTCGACATCGCGGTCATCCACCGTGTCTACTGCTTGTTGATGAAGAACTTTTGAAAGCGCCGTGATTTGATTGCGAATCTCTGCAGCTTGTTCAAACTCCAGTTTGTCGGAATGCGAGAGCATGCGCTCTTCTAAAGAACGCATGACATCTTGCGTTTTTCCATTCAACAAATCACAGGCATGGTGTACATCACGCTGATAGTCTGCGATCGAAACCAAACCTACGCATGGCGCAGAACAACGTTTGATTTGATGCAACAAACAAGGACGCAATCTGTTTTTGAAAATGGTGTCTTCACAAGTGCGCAACTTGAAAACTTTTTGAATCAACTGGATAGCCTCTCGCACGGCCCAGACACTGGGATAGGGACCGAAGTAATCATGTTGTCGATCTACAGCGCCACGGTAATAGACAACCCGGGAAGCCGCTTTGGGCAAGGGGTGTTCACTGTCATTGTTTTTGGTTGATTGTGGGCGTGTGATTTTCAAATATGGATAACTCTTATCGTCGCGAAACAAGATGTTGTAACGAGGTTTCAAAGTCTTGATCAGGTTGTTTTCAAGAAGCAAAGCCTCAGCTTCTGACCGAACAACTGTTGTTTCTAGTCTGGCTATTTGGGCCACCATGTGGCCTATACGCGTGCCATCATGCGTTTTTTGAAAATAACTGCTGACCCTCTTTTTGAGTTGATTGGCCTTGCCCACATACAAGACTTGGCCATCCGCATCGAAGTATCGATAAACACCAGGTAAAGCCGGTAAGGCAGCAACCTGGTCAAGCAATGCTTGAAAATCTTGCTGATTTTTGGATGCCAGCTCTTGCTTTGTTAGGTTCATGGCTTGTTCAATTCACCATTGACCGATGTTGGGCATGCTCGCCCAGGGTTCTGCGACAGGTAAAGGATCCCCTTTTTGCAGCAATTCAATGGAGACTTGGTCTGGAGATCTGACAAAGGCCATATAGCCGTCGCGAGGTGGTCTTGAAATCGTCACGCCATGAGCCATGAGTCTTTCGCACACTTCATAAATATTTTCAACCGAATAAGCCAAATGACCAAAATTTCGACCGCCATTGAGATTTTCTGGATCCCAGTTGTAGGTCAGTTCCACTTGTGCTGATTTGTCGCCTGGCGCGGCTAAAAATACCAGCGTGAAACGACCAGCAGGCACCTCGCGAGATCTGAGGACTTGCAACCCCAAGGCATCACAGTAAAACTTCAAAGATGCTTCCAAATGGGTCACACGGACCATGGTGTGCAGGTAACGCATGATGATTCTTTCTAAGTGACGAACGGCACTTTAACCGAGCAAACTTGATTAGATCCTAAATGTCAATATCAATTCAAATTCAATACCAATTGAGTATTTTTCAAAACAGACGATTTGCCGCGAACGTGCCTTCGGAAGTGGCGGAAAAGCCCATTCATGCCAACCGTCAAGAGAAACTCTGGGCAAGACCCCGACTTGGCGCATAATTTCTCATGGACAAACCAAACACATGCACCTACTGCAACCTCGCCCCTGCGCGAATTTTTGATGAAACCGCTTTGTCAATCGCATTCAAGGATGTATTTCCAGTCTCTCCCGGACACACCTTGATCATTCCCAAGCGGCATGTTGAATCATATTTTGACCTGACCAACCAAGAACGCGAAGACATGACCGCATTGATGATTCGCGTCAAGGCCAAGCTCAAAGATGAACTTCAGCCACATGCCTTCAATATAGGTATCAACGAGGGATTTGCTGCGGGCCAGACTGTGAGCCATATCAACATGCATTTGATCCCTCGGTTCAAGGGCGATGTCCCGGAGCCGCGAGGTGGAATTCGCTGGATATTTCCAGACAAAGCGGTTTTTTGGAATCAAAAACCACCATCGACAGAAAACACCTGATCCTCTTTCCAGACAACACTTCCAGGCACCGTATGAAAAAAATCAATTTCAAATTTGCGATCCTTTTGCCGGTCATGTTCCTTCTTCAAGCATGCACCCAGGAGCAGCAAAACAAATTTGGACGAGAAATTCAGAACTGGACTGGAACAGATGGCGTCTTGGAGGTGTATGCAGGCGATAAATTGGTTCGGCGTTTTTTAAAAATTGACAAGCTCAGCACAGCAATGGGTACAGATGATGGCAAACCAAGAGACTACCGTTATGGCTATGGCGTGTTGGACGAAAACCTCAACATGCTGGCAGATTCAACCGAAAAACGCGTCTATTTTGAGCTGAGCAATTACACGAATGCGATTTTTTTTGAAAACCCCAACTGATCACCCTATTGCTCAAGTCCAAGTTGGTTGTCGCTTCTCGATGAATGCTTGGAAACCCTCTTGAGCTGAGTCATCCATCATGTTGCAAGCCATGGTTTGTCCAGCCAGCTGATAAGCGGCAGTCATACCCATCTCTATTTGTTTGTAAAACAAGGCTTTCCCCATTCGAACTGCAGCTTCTGGTTTCGCGATGATTTTTTGGCACAACTCAAGCACTGAACTTTCAAGTTGTCCAGGAGTGGTCACTTGATTGATCAAGCCACGGGCCGCCGCCGTTTGGGCATCGATGAAATCGCCGGTCAGCAGCATTTCCATGGCTTGTTTTCGAGGCATGTTGCGACTCAATCCCACACTGGGTGTTGAACAAAACAATCCATAGTTGATACCTGAAACTGCAAACCTTGCATTATCAGACGCCAAGGCCAAATCGCACATGCTGACCAATTGACATCCAGCCGCCGTGGCAAGGCCATCTATTTGCGCAATGACGGGTTGACTCATCAACTGAATTTGCACCATCAGTCGGCTGCACTGCGCAAACAAATTGAGATAAAAATTTTCATCTGGATGGGCACGCATTTCACGTAAATCATGTCCTGCGCAAAACGCTTTGCCACGAGAAGCCAAAACAATCACTCTGCAAGACGAGGTTTGACCAGCGGATGTAAGGGCCTGTTCCAGAGCGCTTAACATCTCAGAAGATAACGCATTGAAAGTATCAGGTCGATTCAACACCAAACGAATGATGCCTGGCGCTGGCGTTTCTGTGATTACCAAACCTTCACTGATGTCCGACATGTCGTGAGCCTCTCCAATTGATCAACAGGCAATATCATGCCATTATTGAATCCATGCCCAGTCACCCCCCGCTCACACAGCTGAACATCAGTGACCCCTTGCCACCAGTCGAATTGGCATGGGGATCTGCAACAGCAGCGCCCGGATTGCTGGCATTGGGAGGCGGCCTCTCTGTTGACCGTTTGCTCGAGGCCTACGGGCAAGCCTGCTTTCCGTGGTACAGCGATGGCCAGCCAGTCATGTGGTGGAGTACCGACCCTCGCATGGTGTTGCGCGTTGATGATTTTCAATTTCACGACTCGTTAAGAAAACACTTGCGGCGGTTGATCCAGAATAATCAAATTGAAATTCGTGTCAATCATGATTTTGAAAATGTGATTCAACACTGCGCCAAGGCACCGCGCAAAGAACAAAGCGGAACTTGGATTGTGAACGACATGATTGAAGCGTACGTGCGACTGCACAAGGCTGGTTATGCCCACAGCATTGAGACATGGATCAATGGTGAATTGATGGGCGGGTTGTATTGCGTATCGATCGGCAAAGCAGTTTTTGGTGAATCAATGTTTGCCCTCCAGTCCAATGCGTCCAAATTGGCTCTGGCTGCCCTCATCTGTATTTGCAAGCAGGAACAGGTAGCCATGATTGATTGCCAGCAGCACACGAGGCATTTGGCCAGCTTGGGCGCAAAAACAATGAGCCGACAAGTATTTCTAGAACACGTCATGGAAGTCAAAAATTCCCCCCCAGTTCATTGGAAATTCAAGCCTATATACTGGTTTGAACTTGTGCAAGATATTGAGCTTTTGTGACCAACCTCAAAGATTTACCCATTCAGTCACTCCAGTTTTATGCCACTGCGCCTTACCCCTGCAGTTATCTGGAAGACAAACAGGCACGTTCACAGGTCGCCACGCCAAGCCATTTGATTCACAACGACACCTACTCGGAATTGGTGGCCAAAGGTTTTCGACGCAGTGGTTTGTTCACCTACAGGCCTTACTGCGATGGTTGTAGGGCTTGTGTACCGCTGAGAATAGACGTTAATGCCTTTGAACTCAATAGAAGCCAAAAGCGTGCATTCAAACAGCACAGCACCTTGTCCACCAACATCACCAAATTAGGGTACCTGCCAGAACACTACGAACTCTATTTGAATTATCAAAATGGGCGCCATGCCGGCGGTGGTATGGATCAGGACAGCATTGAGCAGTACACCCAATTTTTGTTGCAAAGTCGTGTCAATTCAAGACTTGTGGAGTTCAAAGACCATTCAAACCCTGCAAATCCGAATGGAACATTGCGCATGATTTCAATTTTGGATGTTCTCAATGACGGTTTGTCTGCCGTTTACACTTTTTTTGATCCAACCACTTCCGGACTGGGCACCTACAGTGTCTTGTGGCAAATTCAGCAAGCCAAAGAACTGGGACTGCCTTATGTGTACCTGGGCTACTGGATAAGCCAGAGTCCCAAAATGAATTACAAAGCCCAATTCCATCCTCACCAATTATTGATTGAAGGTCAATGGGTTCAGTCAACGTCCATGGCCTTGTAAAATTAGACTATGACGAAATTAGATGACGGCTCAGGCAATGCACCATCAATACAAGTCCTAGAGCGCATGTTTGCCTTGATGAACATGTTGGCTGAAAAAGAGGGCTTGTCGTCGTTGAAAGAAATCAGCGAAAAAACCAATCTTCATCCGTCAACTGCGCACAGAATTTTGAATGATTTGGTAATCGGTCGTTTTGTAGACAGACCTGAGTCTGGTCAATACAGACTTGGTATGCGACTTTTGGAATTGGGTAACTTTGTGAAAGCGCGCCTAAATGTGCGGGATGCTGCCATCAAACCAATGCGTGAATTGCATCAGTTGACCCAACAGCCAGTCAATCTGAGTGTTCGACAGGGTGACGAGATTGTTTATATCGAAAGAGCCTACAGCGAGCGTTCAGGGATGCAGGTTGTTCGTGCAATTGGCGGGCGAGCGCCGCTGCATCTCACCTCAGTTGGAAAATTATTTCTTGCCGCTGACGACCCTGCACGAGTTCGTGCATATGCCACAAAAACCGGTCTTCATGGCCACACCAAAAACAGTATCACGCAACTCACCGTGTTGGAAAAAGAGCTTTCCAAATCCAGGCAATATGGTATTGCCAGAGACAATGAGGAGTTGGAATTGGGGGTTCGCTGTATGGCCGCTGGAATTTATGACGACCAAGGCAAATTGATCGCTGGACTTTCAATTTCATCCCCCGCGGATCGCTTAGATGAGGGCTGGCTGCCCAAGCTTGAAAAAACAGCCAAACACATTTCAGAACTGCTGGGCTATGTCAAGGAATGACAGCCCATATCAGTGTCTTAAAGTTTGTGGAATGTGAGATTTATGATTGTGATGCTGGGTGACGCTGCTCTATCCATCGTCGCACCCTTTCGGCATCCGCAGTGCGACTGAACTTGCCCGCAGAATCCAAGAAAACCATCACTAATTTTCGACCTGCGACCTGAGCCTGCATGACCAAACATTGCCCAGCTTCAGCGATATAGCCCGTTTTTTGAAGGTCAATGTTCCAGTTGGGATTGGTGACCAAGCGATTGGTGCTCTTGTATTTCAGGGTTTGGTGACCGACATCAACATCAACGCCGCCTGATGTGGACAGTTCTCGCAGCGTGGGATCATTCGCAGCGAATGCGACCAAGGTCGCAAGATCTTTGGCACTGGATTGATTTCGACTAGAGAGACCTGTGGGTTCAGCATATTTGGTGTCACGCATGCCGAGTTGTTGCGCCTTGGCATTCATTTGCGCCACAAATGCAGACATGCCTTGAGGATAAGTCCTGCCAAGCGCATGCGCAGCACGGTTCTCACTCGACATCAAGGCCAAATGAAGAAGTTCACCACGAGATAGCGTGACACCAGGACGCAAACGTGAACTGCTGCCTTTCTCGGTGTCAATGTCCTCAGTGGTGATGGTGATGTATTGATCCATCGGCAAATTGGACTCGCGAATGACCAGTCCAGTCATCAATTTGGTTATTGAGGCTATGGGCAGAACAGCTTTGTCGTTCTTGCTTACCAATACTTCTTGCGTATCTTGATCAATGACGTATGCGACGCTGGATTTAAGAGAAAGCTCGTCAACACTTTCATGAAGACCTGCGATACGACCAAAAGAAGGCTTAGGGGGCTTAACCTTCTTAGCCCGTATCGCCGCTTTCTTGCGCATGGCTGCTTTTTTTGCAGAGGCACTCTTGACTGAGGTTTGCTTGGACTTGCTAGGTGCAGCAGAAGCAAGCCCTGTCATCGATAGTGACAATACACAGACTAAGAACGGGGCTAGCAATCTGTTCAACATGAAATCCTTGGGGTGATGGGTCGAAACCAATGGCCCGAGTTTATAGGCAAAAAAAATAACTTGCAATATCAATAACTTGCAAGTTATTTTTAAAGAAATAAAAAGAATTAATATTGAACTTGATGGCCTCGGTTGCATCAACCTTGAGCAGCAACACGTTCGGACTTGCTTTGAAGCTTGTTCAGCGCACTGAGGTATGCCTTGGCCGAGGCCACCACGATGTCGGGGTCAGAACCCACACCGTTGACGATTCTCCCGTTGTTCTGGAGTCTCACCGTGACTTCACCTTGGCTTTCTGTTGAGCCGCTGATGGCATTGACGGAATACAAAACCATCTCGGCTCCGCTTTGAACATGCTTTTCAATGGCTTTCAGTGACGCATCCACAGGCCCGTTGCCATCCGATTCACAAGCCACTTCTTTGCCTTCGTGTGTGATCACGATCGCGGCGTGGGGACGCTCACCAGTTTCACTGTGTTGAGACAACTTCACAAAACCAAAGACATCGTCCTCGTGAGAAACACTCTCCTCACTGACCAGTGCCAAAATATCTTCATCGAATATTTCACTTTTTCGGTCAGCCAATTCTTTGAATCTAGAAAAAGCCGCATTGGTCTCTGCTTCGCTTTCGAGTTCCACACCCAGCTCTTGCAATCGTTGCTTGAAAGCATTTCGGCCACTCAACTTGCCCAATACAATTTTGTTGGCACTCCAGCCAACATCCTCAGCACGCATGATTTCATAGGTATCTCGAGCCTTCAGGACCCCGTCCTGATGGATGCCCGAAGCATGGGCAAAGGCATTGGCACCAACCACAGCTTTGTTGGGTTGAACCACAAACCCAGTTGTTTGGCTCACCATGCGGCTTGCAGCCAAAATGTGCTGTGTCTCAATGCCAAGCGTCAAGCCAAAGTAGTCTTTGCGTGTTTTGACGGCCATGACAATTTCCTCAAGTGAACAATTGCCGGCCCTCTCACCCAATCCATTGATGGTGCACTCGACCTGCCTGGCTCCGCCAATTTGAACGCCCGCCAGCGAGTTGGCAACAGCCATACCCAAATCGTTGTGGCAATGAACCGACCAAATGGCTTTGTCAGAGTTGGGAATACGCTCACGCAATGTTTTGATGAAATGGCCATAAAGCTCAGGCACTGCATAGCCAACTGTGTCGGGAACGTTGATGGTGGTCGCACCTTCTTGGATGACCGCTTCCAAGATTCGGCAGAGAAAATCCATGTCACTGCGGTAACCATCTTCAGGGCTGAATTCAACATCGGCCACCAAGTTGCGTGCAAAGCGCACCGATTGCTTGGCCTGCTCAAAAACTTCATCTGGCGTCATGCGAAGCTTTTTTTCCATGTGCAAGGCTGAAGTTGCAATGAATGTGTGAATGCGAGCGCTTTTGGCACCCTTGAGAGCCTCAGCAGCACGAGAAATGTCGCGATCATTGGCCCGCGACAAAGAACAAACCGTCGAATCGGTGATGGCGTTGGCAATCGCCTTGACCGCTTGAAAGTCACCCTCGGAACTTGCTGCAAAACCAGCCTCAATGACATCAACTCGCAAACGTTCCAACTGGCGCGCAATCCTCAGTTTCTCATCTCGGGTCATGGAGGCACCGGGTGATTGCTCGCCATCGCGCAAAGTGGTGTCAAAAATTATCAATTTATCAGTCATTTAATGCTCCTGAAGATGAAATCAATTGCCAACTCAACTCCGTCTGCGCCAAAACAAAAGGCCCGTTGCTGGTGCAGACGGGCCTTTGAATCTGATGCGCGAACGCTACCAATGAAGCCCGAATGAGCTGGTTAGTAGCAGGTTGATCAAGAAATTCATGTTTGGAATGTAGCACAGGCTCAAATCATCTGAAATAGCTGCGGGCAATCAATGCAAACCTTTTTCCTCTGGTTCTTCCGTGGATGTGCTGATCACACTGGTTGGCAAGCCTTTGAAACGTCTCCATGAATAAACCGCATACCCACTGGTTCCGTACAACAAAAACAGGGCAAACAAAACAACAGGCGGATGAATGTTGATCACTGCAATGGTCAGGGCAATAGAAACAATGACGGCAAATGGCACACTCTTGCGCATTTGAAAATCTTTGAAACTATAAAAGGGCACATTGCTGACCATGGTCAGTCCTGCATACAGGCACAGAGCAAAACTCAACCAAGCCAACTGGGACCGGTCAACCCCCATCACGGTGGTCACCCAAATGAACCCCATCACCAGCGCAGCTGCGGCGGGTGAAGGAAGTCCTTGGAAAAACCGCTTGTCCACCACGGCCGTGTTGACATTGAATCTGGCCAATCGCAAGGCTGCACATGCACAGTAAATGAAGGCAGCAAACCAGCCCCATCGACCCAAATCGCGCAGTGCCCACTCGTAAGTGATGAGGGCTGGAGCGGCGCCGAATGAAACCATGTCAGCCAAGGAATCCATTTGGGCGCCAAAGGCAGTCTGAGTGTTGGTCATGCGAGCCACACGTCCATCCAAACTGTCCAAAACCATGGCACAAAAAATACCGATGGCCGAAGCCTCATACTGGTTGCTCATGGCCATGACGATGGCATAAAACCCACAAAACAAAGCAGCCAGCGTGAACAGATTAGGCAGGACATAAATGCCCTTGCGTAATTTGCTGGGTTGTTCTTCGCCAATCTCTTCGAGTTCAGAGTTGCTCATGGTGGTGTGGACCGCTTTGCCGAAACGTTGAATCGGTTCAATTGTGACGGCAAAGTGCGGCTTTGCATCATCAATTGCGGCTTTGATCAACCAATTTGTTTTTAGCGATCCACGGCATCATGGCTCGCAACTGACCACCAACCACCTCAATTTGGTGATCAGCGGTATTGCGACGTCGTGCAGTCATGCTGGGATAGTTCAAACGACCTTCTTGGATGAACATCTTGGCGTAATCGCCGTTCTGGATACGTTTCAAAGCGTGACGCATGGCCGCTCTGGATTCTTCGTTGATCACTTCGGGGCCAGTGACATATTCGCCAAATTCGGCGTTGTTGGAAATGGAGTAATTCATGTTGGCAATGCCGCCCTCGTAGATCAAATCCACGATCAACTTCAATTCATGCAGACATTCAAAATAAGCCATTTCAGGTGCATAGCCGGCTTCTACCAGTGTTTCAAAGCCCATCTTGACCAATTCAACCGCACCACCGCACAACACAGCTTGCTCACCAAACAAATCAGTTTCGGTTTCTTCTTTGAAATTGGTTTCAATGATGCCAGCCTTACCGCCACCATTGGCCATGGCATAGCTCAGCGCCAGATCACGCGCTTTGCCTGATTTATCTTGATGCACTGCAACCAAATGAGGAACACCACCACCTTGTGTGTAAGTGTTGCGAACGGTATGGCCAGGTGCTTTAGGGGCCACCATCCAAACATCCAAGTCGGCTCTGGGGACCACTTGGTTGTAGTGAACATTGAATCCATGCGCAAAAGCCAAAGAGGCACCTTGCTTCATGTGAGGCGCCACGTTGTGGTTGTACACATCAGCAATTTGCTCATCCGGCAACAACATCATCACAACATCGGCAGCTTTCACTGCATCGTTGACTTCCATGACATTCAAGCCGGCCTTACCCACTTTGTCCCATGAGGCACCACCTTTGCGCAAGCCCACCACCACCTTGACACCACTGTCGTTCAAGTTTTGTGCGTGCGCGTGGCCTTGAGAACCATAACCAATGATGGCCACAGTTTTGCCCTTGATGAGGCTCAGATCACAGTCTTTGTCGTAATAGACTTTCATGGGTTTTCTCCTTCGTAAATTGTTTCAAACTCAAACACGCAAAACGCGCTCGCCGCGACCGATGCCACTGGCACCTGTCCTGACTGTTTCCAAAATTGCACTTCGATCAACGGCTTCCAAAAAAGCATCGTTTTTGGCTGAATCACCTGTGAGTTCAATCGTGTAACTTTTGTCAGTCACATCGATGATTCGACCGCGAAAAATATCAGCCATTCGCTTCATTTCCTCACGTTCCTTGCCAACGGCTCTGACTTTGACCAACATGAGTTCTCGCTCTGTGTAGGCGCCTTCAGTCAGATCAACTACCTTGACAACCTCAATCAATCGATTCAAGTGTTTGGTGATTTGTTCGATCACGTCATCTGAGCCAGAAGTTTGAAGTGTCATGCGTGACAAACTAGGGTCTTCAGTGGGCGCGACAGTCAATGACTCGATGTTGTATCCGCGAGCAGAAAACAACCCAACGACACGTGAGAGTGCGCCTGGTTCGTTTTCCAATAAAACTGCAATGATGTGTTTCATGTTTTCAGTGTTCCTCTTTTCGTTGCCCTCCTCTGCTGGCGGTAACCTGCAGACTCGGCAATCAATAGATTCTTCAAAATGGATGTGGGCTCACAAGTCCTCGCTGCCGAGCAACATTTCGGTGATGCCCTTGCCAGCCTGAACCATGGGGAACACGTTTTCAGTTTGATCGGTTCTAAAGTCCATGAAAACGGTGCGATCTTTGAGCTTTCGAGCCTCTCGTAATGCGGGTTCGACGTCTTCAGGCCGTTCAATCAACATGCCCACATGGCCATAGGCCTCAGCCAGCTTGACAAAATTGGGCAGTGCATCCATGTAACTGTGACTGTAGCGGCCTGAGTATTCAATCTCCTGCCACTGCCTGACCATGCCCAAGTAACGGTTGTTCAGCGCCAAAATTTTGATGGGTGTGTTGTATTGCAAACAAGTGGAAAGTTCTTGGATGCACATCTGTACCGAGCCCTCACCTGTAACGCAGTAGACCTCGCTCTCAGGCTTGGCCAATTTGATGCCCATGGCGTAAGGAATGCCCACGCCCATGGTGCCTAGACCGCCGGAGTTGATCCAACGCCTGGGTTGATCAAATTTGTAATACTGGGCAGCCCACATCTGATGTTGACCCACATCAGATGTGACATAGGCGTCAACATCCTTGGTCAAGTTCCAGAGGGTTTCGATGACCGCTTGTGGTTTGATGACACTGGTGTTGCCACGGTCGTATTTCATGCAGTCGCGTGAACGCCATGTTTCGATGGTCTCCCACCATGAAGCCAATGATTTGGGATCAGGTTTGGCAGGTGATTCACGCAACATGCCAATCATGTCCGTCAATACATCTTTGACATCACCCACGATGGGAATGTCCACTTTCACTCGTTTGGATATGCTGGATGGATCGATGTCGATGTGAATGATCTTGCGTTCGTTTTGGGCGAAGTGCTTGGGGTTGCCAATGACGCGGTCGTCAAATCGTGCTCCGACAGCCAACAGAACATCACAGTTTTGCATGGCGTTGTTGGCCTCAACCGTGCCGTGCATGCCCAGCATGCCTAGAAATTTGCGATCGGTAGCCGGGTATGCGCCAAGCCCCATCAGGGTGTTGGTGCAAGGAAAACCCAGCATGTCGACCAAAGTGCGAAGCTCAGCCGACGCTTCACTCATCAACACACCGCCGCCGGTGTAGATAAAGGGACGCTTGGCCGACAACAAAAGTTGCAAAGCTTTTCGAATTTGTCCACTGTGGCCCTTGCGCACAGGACTGTAGGAACGCATCTCAATTTGCGCTGGATAGCCGTTGAAATTGGTCCTTTTGAAGGAAACATCCTTGGGTATGTCAACCACGACGGGGCCTGGTCTTCCGCTTCGAGCGATGTGAAATGCCTTTTTCATCACATCCACGAGATCACGAACATCCTTGACCAAAAAATTGTGTTTGACAATGGGTCGTGTGATGCCGACCGTGTCACATTCTTGAAAAGCATCCAAACCGATGGCATGGGTGGGCACTTGTCCTGTGATGATCACCATCGGGATGCTGTCCATGTAGGCCGTGGCAATGCCCGTGATGGCGTTGGTGACGCCAGGTCCTGATGTGACAAGGGCGACTCCAACATCACCTGTTGCACGTGCATAGCCATCGGCAGCATGCACCGCAGCTTGCTCGTGGCGAACCAAAATATGTTGAATGGTGTCTTGCTTGTAAAGCGCGTCGTAAATGTGCAGCACCGCACCACCTGGATAGCCCCAGAGGTACTTGACGTTTTCTGCTTGAAGACACTTGACCATGATGTCGGAACCATTGAGTTCGACAGCATTGGTGACGTCTTGGGGGGTTGTTGCGGAATGAACATCCGCTTTGGTATTTTCCATGGGTAAAACCTTTGTGAATTTCGGAAACGAAAAACCGAGGGTGCCTCTTCGTCACTTCTTGTGAAAGTACGTCAAGACTTTGGATTTCAAGCCATAAGCGTTTAACACCAAGCTCAAACCCTTTTATCGGGAGCCAGAGATTATGACACCTTACAGGGCATCATTGGAACAAACGCACGATTCAAAGATGGCAATGACATAATCGGCCGCGCTCAACGAATGCGTTGATCCTACAAACCAGCCTCGACATACAGACGTCCAACAATATCTTGGCCTCCGACAAAGAACTTTCTGAATTTCTGGCGAGCGTTGAAAAGCGGGCCTTCAAACGCTCGCTTTATCACGTTCGAGACGAAGAAGCCGCCCTGGACATCGTTCAAGACAGCATGATGAAACTGGCTGAAAACTACGGCGACAAACCATCGACAGAGTTGCCAATGCTGTTTCAACGAATCTTGTCCAATACCACCCTGGACTGGTTTCGAAGACGCAAAACACGTAGCGCTTTATTCCTAAATTTCAGTGATCTTGGCGGCTCTAAAGACGCTGAAGACTTCGATATCCTAGAAATTCTTGAATCGGGAGATGCTGCGCAGAGTGCACAAGAGCTCTTTGCGCGCACACAAACGGTGCAAGAAATAGAATTGGCCATACAAGATCTTCCTGGGCGTCAACGAGAAGCCTTCTTGTTGCGTTATTGGGAAGAATTGGATGTGGCGGAAACAGCCGCAGCCATGGGTTGCTCCGAGGGAAGTGTTAAAACACATTGTTCAAGAGCCATCCAAGCTTTGTCTAAAGCTTTAACAGCCAAGGGAATCAGACCATGAACCATCAACCCCACCATGACACACCGGCTGATCGGTTTGGTCGCCGCCTGGTTGCGCAGCTTGAGCATTCCAATCAACAATTGCCATACAACATCACCGAGCGTTTGCGCGCCTCTCGCATTCGCGCTGTTGCATCCAGGCGCGTGCCACAAACGCAATGGCAAACAGCCGAGGAGCTTCAAGCACAAAATGGCACCCTGAACTTGAAGTTTCCCTCCAAAATTCAAGCTGCTTTCAGCTCTTTGTTTTCACTGGTCCCATTGATTTGCTTGGCTGCTGGCTTGGTATTGCTTTATGACTTTCACAACGACCAATCAGCTTTGGAATTGGCCGAAGTTGATTCCGCCTTGTTGGTTGATGATTTGCCTCCACTGGCCTATGCCGACCCTGGTTTTGCGAACTTCATGAAAAACAACGCCAACACCAAAGATTGATGCGTCAATCAAGCATGCGCTCTATCCTCTCCTTTCTGCTCGTTGGAATAGTCACCTGGTTGCAAACGTCTGCACAGGCTGAAACTGCGCCTCCATCGGCCCCTGATGCACCATCCAAAGTAAAGCTCACATCGTCTGAAACAGGACCATTGTGGGCTGAACTATCCCCTTCGCAACAAGAAGTTCTGAGGCCCCTGAAACAGTTGTGGCCCGAGATGGAAGAAAACCGCAAACGCAAGTGGTTGGCCATTACCAAAACCTTTCACAGTCTCAGTCCTCAAGCCCAAGCGACTGCGCAAGAACGCATGCGCGAATGGGCGGCGCTTACACCCGTTCAACGATCTCAGGCGCGCTTGAATTTCGCCCAATCGCAGCAACTGACGCCAGACCAAAAGCTGGCCAAATGGGAGGCTTATCAATCGTTGGATGACGAATCCAAGCAAAGCTTGCTCAAACGCAAACAGCCTCTGCCAAAGGGCGCCGCCACTTCTCCCAAACCCATTGCCCCTGAAAAACTGACCACCACACCATCTCCCAAAGAGGGGCAGACCAAAGTCCCCAAAATTGAAACCGCTGAGGTGGATCCCCGCACCTTGTTGAGGGTGAAAAAAGTCAAACTCTCAGAGCACTCTGACAAGCATGAATGAAGGTGGGTTGGCTACCGAGTCAGTGGCCCCTTTTGGGAAGACTCCCTCGCTGGTGAGGCGCCTGAGTTGCTGGGTTTATGAAGGCATCTTGCTTTTTGGTGTTGTATTTATCTCTGGCTATTTGTTCAGCACCTTGAGTCAAACCAGGCACGCATTGGACAACCGACATGGCTTGCAAGCCTTTGTTTTTCTGATGATGGGGCTTTATTTCACGTGGTTCTGGCACAAAGGTCAGACGCTGGCCATGAAAACCTGGCATCTGCGTTTGGTCGACACAAACGGATCTCAACTGACCCAAGTACGAGCACTCAAGCGCTATGTACTGAGTTGGGTTTGGCTTTTGCCGCCCTTGGTTTGGGCGCAGATGTCTGGTTGGACGGCCATGCAGAGTCTGGGTTTGTGTGCGGTCTGGGTGCCCTTTTGGGCATTGCTCTCCAAGTTTCACAAAGATCAGCAATATTGGCATGATCACTGGGCCGGCACTCGCATGGTGGATGTGCAACCGCTCAAAAAAGCACCGTCATCTGAAGTTCACTTGCCCAGTGCACAATGACTGGGATGAAGCCCGCTTTTTCTATTTGTGTCTACTGTGGTGCCCGCCCTGGCGCATCGCCTGAATTCGAAAAAGCTGCCCGACTCGTTGGCCATTGGATTGGTCAACACCAAGGGCAGTTGGTCTATGGCGGAGGCAACAACGGATTGATGGGCATGGTGGCTGATGCCACGCAAGCGGCCGGTGGTCGGGTGGTTGGTGTCATTCCACATGCTTTGGCGCAAAAAGATTTGCCCGCCATGAATGCGATGAATTGCACATGGTGGACACGATGCACCAACGAAAACACATGATGGCTGAACGTGCGGATGCGTTTTTGGCTTTGCCTGGAGGCATTGGCACGTTTGAAGAATTGTTCGAGGCATGGACCTGGCGTCAACTGGGCTTTCACAACAAACCCATTGGTTTGCTCAATGTGTCCAACTACTACGATGGTTTGACGCAATTCATGCAACACACGGTCCGCCAGGGCTTTGTGGCTGACTGGCAAATGGATTTCATTCAGCAATCCAGCGATGTGGATGAATTGCTACCTTGGTTGGTTCAAGCCGCGGGCATGACACAGAGCGACGGCTTGAAAACCATCTGAGCTCAGATGGCGGATTCGTCTTGCTCGCCGGTGCGAATGCGCACCACTTTCTCCACCGAAGTCACGAAAATTTTGCCGTCACCAATTTTGCCGGTGCGCGCAGCGGTGACGATGGCATCCACGCAACGGTCGGCTTCATCTGACTTCACCACCACTTCCACTTTCACTTTGGGCAAAAAGTCGACCACATACTCGGCACCACGGTACAACTCGGTGTGTCCTTTTTGACGTCCAAAGCCTTTGACTTCGGTCACGGTCAAGCCCGTCACGCCGCATTCAGCCAAGGCTTCGCGCACTTCTTCAAGTTTGAAGGGTTTGATGATGGCAGTGATTTGTTTCATGTTGCACTCTCTGGGTCAAACAAGGTGTGGGGCGCCTAGGCGCGGAACAAACTGGTAATAGGATAACGCCAATCTTTGCCAAATCCTCGGTGGGTGATGCGCACGCCCAATGGCGCTTGCCTTCTTTTGTATTCATTCACCCGAATCAAGCGAATGACCTGGTCAACATCGGCGCGCTGGTAGCCCGCGGCTTCGATTTGTTCGGCGCTCATGTCTTGTTCCATGTACATGGCCAAAATGGCGTCCAACACTTCATAAGGCGGCAAGCTGTCTTGATCGGTTTGATCGGGCCTCAACTCCGCACTGGGCGGGCGCGTGATGATGCGCTCAGGGATGACTTGTAGGCCCTGGCCAAACAAATCGTGGACATTGCGCCAGTGCGCCAATTGATACACCAGGGTTTTGGCGACGTCCTTGATGACCGCGAAACCACCGGCCATGTCGCCATACAAGGTGCAATAGCCTGTGGCCATTTCGCTCTTGTTGCCTGTGGTGAGCACCATGCCACCATGTTTGTTGGACAAGGCCATGAGCAAGGTGCCACGAATGCGAGCCTGGATGTTTTCTTCGGTGGCATCCAGAGCTTTGCCTTGGAAATCGGTTTTCAATGTGGCCAAGAAGTCCTCGAACATGGGAACGATGGAAAGTTCGTCGTAACGGACATTCAATCGTTGGGCCATGTCGCGCGCATCGGTGAGGCTGATGTCGGCGGTATAGGGGGATGGCATCATCACGGCCCTGACCCGCTCAGGGCCCAGCGCATCCACGGCCACAGCCAACACCACCGCAGAGTCAATGCCCCCTGACAAGCCAAGCAACACGGCAGGGAAATTGTTTTTACCAATATAGTCTTTGACACCCAATACCAAGGCTTGCCAGACATCACTCAAGTCATCTGTCAGGGGCTGTGTGGATGCTTGGAGTTGCAGTTTGTTTGGATGCCCATTGCAAGTCACATCGAAAGCATCCTCCTTGAAACTGGCTGCGCGGCCTGCCAAATCGCCATTGGTTTGTATAGCAAATGAGCGGCCTTCGAAGACCACCTCGTCTTGGCCACCCACCAAATGGGCATACACCAGGGGCAAACCAGTGGCCAGCACACGCATGCGCATCGCTTCTTCACGTTCCCCTGACTTGCCTTTGTGAAATGGCGAGGCATTCATGACCACCAGGAGTTGCGCACCCGCTTCTTGTGTGTCTTTGGCGGGTTGTTCGAACCATGCGTCTTCGCAAATCAACAAACCAATCTTGATGCCCTCCATCTCGAACACACAGTGTTGCTGGCCGGGTTTGAAGTACCGACGCTCGTCAAACACCTGGTAATTGGGCAGTTCTCGTTTGGCGTAGTTGGCCACCACCCGTCCTTCACACAGCACTGAAGCCATGTTGTAGCGATGTTGGACAGCCACAGATCGGGTGCGTTGATCATCGCCACTCGGATGCCCGACCACCACATGCATGCCAGGCAAGTCGGCCAAGGCTTGGCGTACTTGATCCAATGCGGTTGTGCAAGCTTGGATGAAAGAGGGACGCAGAAACAAATCTTCTGCCGCATATCCACACAGGGACAACTCGGGTGTGACCAAAAGACGCACACCACGAGCATGGGCTTGGCGAGCGGCTTGAATGATTTTGTGGGCATTGCCCGCCATGTCACCGACGGTGAAATTGAGCTGGGCTACACTGAGTTGAAGCGTCATGAATGAAATGCAAAAAGAGCTGAACAATTATGGCATTCGGGTGCACGAGCACCCCGGCGAAATCCCTGCACATGACTGGGACCGTCTGCTGGACGCCCAAGACTGCCCCACTCCTTTCATGCGCCATGCTTATTTGTTGGCGCTGCACGAAAGCGGCAGTGCGACTCCTCAAAGCGGTTGGACGCCTCGTTATTTCACACTTTGGCTGGGAGATGATCTGCTGGCTGCCTGCCCGCTTTACTTGAAAGACCATTCCTACGGCGAATACGTGTTTGATTGGGCTTGGGCCAACGCCTATCACCAACATGGCTTGCGGTACTACCCGAAAGCCCTGATTGCAGTGCCTTTCACACCTGTGCCTGGCAGTCGCTTGCTGGCAAAAACAGCGGCATTGCGCGAATTGTTGGTGCAAGCGGTGGTGGCGTGGTGCAAACAAGAAAAACTGTCTTCCATGCACCTGTTGTTTGGCAGTCCTGATGATCTGCAAGCCTGCACTCAACAAGATTTGTTGACCCGGCAGACCGTGCAATTCCATTGGCAAAACGCCGGGTGGTCCGATTTCGATGCGTTCTTGACCAGCTTGAACCAAGAGAAGCGCAAGAAAATTCGCCAAGAGCGTCGCAAAGTGCGTGAGGCAGGCGTTTCGTTTCGTTGGTCACACGGCGGAGACATCAGCGCTGCCGATTGGCGTTTTTTCTATGAATGCTATGAGCGCACTTACCTGGAACATGGCAATGCGCCCTATCTCACGCCCTCTTTTTTCGAACGCATGCAGCAAGAGATGGCAGGCAACTGGTTGTTGTTCATTGCCGAACGCAACGGCAAGCCCATGGCCAGCAGCTTGATCGGCATCCATGGCCATGGCAGCGACAAGGCGGTGGCTTATGGCCGATATTGGGGCGCCTTAGAGCGTGTGGATTGTTTGCACTTTGAGGCTTGCTACTACCAGCCCTTGCAATGGTGCATTGAACACGGTGTACAAAGGTTTGAAGGTGGTGCGCAGGGCGAACACAAAATGGCCCGCGCCCTGCTGCCAGTCAGCACCCACAGTGCGCATTGGTTGGCAGACCACCGCTTTGCGAAAGCGGTGTCAGACTTTTTAGAGCGTGAAGGTCAGGGTGTAGACAACTACTTGACGCACCTGGACGAACGCAATCCATTCAAGCGCAGCCCCTGATCAGGCTTTTTGTTTTTTGTAGTTTTCCATGCCTTCCAGCACTTCTTGACGAGCCGCTTCAGGGCCTTCCCAGCCCAAAATCTTGACCCACTTGCCCTGCTCCAGATCTTTGTAGTGTTCAAAGAAATGGGCGATGGTTTTCAAACGCATGGGGTTGAGGTCTTCTGGTTTTTGCCATTGGGTATAGATAGACAAGATTTTGTCAGTGGGCACGGCCAACACCTTGCCGTCCATACCGGCCTCGTCTTCCATTTTCAAAATGCCAATCGGGCGACAAGTGACGACCACGCCTGGGATCAATGGCACTGGGGTGATGACCAACACGTCCACAGGATCGCCGTCGCCACTGATGGTTTGGGGCACGTATCCGTAATTGGTCGGGTAGTGCATCGAGGTGCTCATGAAGCGATCCACAAAGATCGCACCCGTTTCTTTGTCCACCTCGTATTTGATCGGGTCTGCGTTCATCGGGATTTCGATGATCACATTGAATTCTTGGGGTGCGTTTTTTCCTGCGTTGACGTTGTCGAGGGACATTTTGAAATTCTCGTAAATTGAAAGTGAAACAAAAAACCGCGCTATTTTGTCAGTAATTACCCTGATTTTTCTTACACCTTGGTACTGATTCAAGGAATCGCTGCAATCCGATACCTTACATTCGCGCAGTTGGCCAATCACCCTCCTCTGTGAGCGTGTGAGGAAGCAACGCAAAGGTGGTGTCAAACAACCCGTTGCGTGGCCCCACCTCTTCGCGAAACAACCAAGGAGACTTTATGACTGGCAATACAGCGCTCTACTTTGCGCTCATCTGTGGCCTCATCGCCGTGATCTACGGATTCTGGGCACGCAGTTGGATTCTTTCCCAAGACGCAGGCAACGCCCGCATGCAAGAAATTGCTGCGGCCATTCAAACGGGTGCAGCTGCCTATTTGGCAAGGCAGTACAAAACCATTTCAATGGTCGGCGTGGTTTTGGCGGTGCTCATCGCATGGGTCTTGGACCCGTTGAGTGCCGTGGGCTTTGTGCTCGGCGCTGTTTTGTCGGGCGCCTGTGGCTTTATCGGCATGAACATTTCTGTTCGTGCCAATGTGCGCACAGCCCAAGCAGCCACCAAGGGCATTGGACCCGCGCTGGATGTCGCGTTTCGTGGCGGCGCGATCACCGGCATGCTGGTGGTTGGATTGGGTTTGCTGGGCGTGACTGGTTTTTACTGGTACCTCACCGCAGCCGGTATGCCCGCTGACGGCAAATCACTGGCTGGCATGCTCAACCCGCTGATTGGATTTGCCTTCGGCTCCTCGCTGATTTCCATTTTTGCGCGACTCGGCGGTGGCATTTTCACCAAAGGCGCTGACGTGGGTGCTGACCTGGTGGGCAAAGTCGAAGCTGGCATTCCAGAAGACGATCCACGCAACCCTGCGGTGATCGCTGACAACGTGGGTGACAACGTCGGTGACTGCGCTGGCATGGCCGCTGACTTGTTTGAAACATACGCCGTCACCTTGATCGCCACCATGGTGCTGGGTGCTCTGCTGGCCGGCACCGCTGGCCCGAACATGGTGCTGTACCCCCTGGTGCTGGGTGGCGTGTCCATTGTGGCCTCCATCATTGGTTGCTTCTTTGTCAAAGCCAGCCCCGGCATGACCAATGTCATGCCAGCGCTTTACAAAGGTTTGGCTGTCTCTGGCATCTTGTCATTGATCGCCTTTTACTTTGTCACCCAATCGATGTTCCCCGGGTCTGTGGCTTTGCCAGATGGCACGGCGTTGACGGCTGGTAAATTGTTTGGCACCTGCGCCATCGGTTTGATCCTGACCGGCGCGCTGGTCTGGATCACCGAGTACTACACCGGTACCCAGTACGCACCAGTGCAACACATTGCACAGGCTTCCACCACGGGTCACGGCACCAACATCATCGCCGGCTTGGGCGTTTCCATGCGCTCCACCGCCTGGCCTGTGTTGTTTGTGTGCGCGGCCATCTACAGCGCCTATGACCTGGGCGGTTTGTATGGCATCGCCATTGCAGCCACCTCCATGTTGAGCATGGCAGGTATCGTGGTGGCCTTGGACGCCTACGGTCCCATCACCGACAACGCCGGTGGCATTGCCGAAATGGCCGAATTGCCCGCCAGCGTGCGTGACATCACCGACCCACTGGACGCCGTGGGCAACACCACCAAAGCCGTGACCAAAGGCTATGCCATTGGTTCTGCTGGCTTGGCTGCGCTGGTGCTGTTTGCCGACTACACCCACAAGCTTGAAGGCTTGGGTGCGCACATCAAGTTTGACTTGAGCGACCCCAATGTCATCATTGGTTTGTTCATCGGTGGACTGATTCCTTACTTGTTTGGCGCGATGGCGATGGAGGCCGTGGGCCGCGCGGCTGGGGCCGTGGTGGTGGAAGTACGCCGCCAGTTCAAGGAGATCAAAGGCATCATGGACGGTACCAGCAAGCCCGAGTACGACACTGCGGTGGACATGCTGACCACTGCGGCCATCAAAGAAATGATGATCCCCAGTTTGTTGCCCGTGGTCGCGCCAATCGTGGTTGGCTTGGTCTTGGGGCCAGCGGCTCTGGGCGGTTTGTTGATGGGCACCATCGTGACCGGTCTGTTCGTGGCCATTTCCATGTGCACCGGCGGCGGTGCTTGGGACAACGCCAAGAAATACATCGAAGATGGTCACCATGGTGGCAAAGGCTCCGAAACCCACAAAGCCGCTGTGACGGGCGATACCGTGGGTGACCCCTACAAAGACACGGCGGGTCCGGCGGTCAACCCCTTGATCAAGATCATCAACATCGTGGCATTGCTGATCGTCCCCGTGATGATGTCCATCCATGGCGGCAGCGTGGCGGCCCCAGCGGCAATGGAGACCCCAGCCGCCATCAGCGCACCTGCAGCACCTGCAGCCGAGAACAAGTAAGTTCCTCGGTTGTGTGCCAAGCCGGCTTTGCTGGCTTGGTGAAAAGCCCGCTTCGGCGGGCTTTTTCATGGGACATCCATAAGTCAGGCTTAAGCCACCCGCCCGACATGGCGAAGAAGCCAGACAAGGCACAATGTCGGGATGTCTGAACGCGTCATCTCCCTTTTCGACCTGCGCAACCGCCCCGCCGCCATCCCGGCCACGCCCATTCCCGCCACCGGCCTGCTGGGCGACCAGCGCGGACGACCTTTGCGCGACCTGCGCATCAGCGTCACCGACCGCTGCAACTTCCGCTGCAACTACTGCATGCCCAAGGAAGTCTTCAACAACGATTACAAGTACCTGCCGCACTCGTCGCTGCTGAGTTTCGAAGAAATCACCCGTCTGGCCCGCCTCTTTGTCTCGCATGGCGTACAAAAGCTACGACTGACAGGTGGCGAGCCGTTGCTGCGCAAAAACCTGGAAATCCTGATTGAACAACTCGCCGCACTGCGCACGCCCGAGGGCAAGCCCTTGGATTTGACGCTGACCACCAACGGCTCGCTGTTGCGCCGCAAAGCAGCAGGCTTGAAAGCCGCTGGTTTGCAAAGGGTGACCGTGAGTTTGGACGGCTTGAACGACGAGATCTTCCGAGCCATGAACGATGTGGATTTTCCGGTGGCCGATGTGCTCGACGGCATTGAGGCCGCCAAAGAAGTGGGCTTGGGGCAAGACGCCAAGGGTGGTTTCAGCGGTTTGAAGATCAACATGGTGGTGAAGAAAAGCACCAACCTGGGCGAGATCATCCCCATGGCGCGGCATTTCCGGGGCAGCGGTCTCACGCTTCGCTTCATCGAGTACATGGACGTGGGCGAAACCAATGGCTGGCAAATGGACGAGGTGGTTCCCTCCGCCGAACTCATCAAGTTGCTGCAAGCCGAATTTCCTTTGGTCCCGCTTGAAGCCTCTGCGCCAGGCGAAACCGCGCAACGTTGGGGCTATGCCAATGCGCAAGGCATGTTCGACCCTGCATTGGGTGAAGTGGGCGTGATCAGCAGCGTGACCCAAGCGTTTTGCAGCGACTGCAACCGCGCCCGCTTGTCCACCGAGGGTCAGCTCTACCTCTGCTTGTTTGCCGCGCAAGGTTTCGATTTGCGCTCGCTGTTGCGCAATGGCGCGAGTGACCAAGACATCGCTTCAGCCATTGGCCTGATTTGGAACCAGCGCGAGGACCGCTACTCCGAGCTGCGTGGTCAAAATCTGCAACCACCGCCCGTCCCCGGTCAAAAGCGGGTGGAGATGAGCTACATCGGCGGCTGATGATCCCCCCCATCCCTGACAACATCACCGGTTGGGTGCTGGCAGGCGGTCAAGGTTTGCGCATGGGCGGTGTCGACAAGGGTCTGCAAATCTTTCAAGGCGAGGCCTTGGCCAAACGTGCCTTGAATCGTCTGTCACCACAGGTGAAAAGTGTCTGCCTCAATGCCAACCGACACTTGGACGCCTACCGCGCTTGGGGTTGTGAAGTGCATCCCGATGCCACAACTGGCTTTGGCGGGCCCTTGCTGGGCTTCATGACCTGCTTGAACCACTGCCCCACTGAGTGGCTGATGGTGGTGCCCTGCGACAGCCCTTTCTTTCCGCTGGACTTGGTGTCCCGTTTGTCAGTGGCCGCACATGCGCAGAGCACGCCGTTGGCCAGTGTGAGAGCCCCAGAGATGAATAAGCAAGGGGACTCGGAGATGCGTCCACAGCCGGTTTTTGTCCTGATGCACATCAGTGTGAAAGACAGCTTGCAACGTTTTTTGGATGCGGGTGGTCGAAAGATCGACGCCTGGACGGCGCTGCACCCGATGGCATTGGTGGACTTCAAGCAAGCCGGCGACACCAAAGCCTTTGCCAATGTCAACACTTTGTCCGAGCTGGCAGCCCTGCAAGACCCACCCACCTGATCTGCGGGGGGTCAGGCTGGAGAGGGTGTGGTGTCCTCAAACGGTGTGTTGTTGGGACCTGGCGTGGCTTTGCGAGCGAACAAGGTGTACATGGTGGGCACCACAAAGATGGTGAGCAAGGTGCCCAAGCTCATGCCGCCCACGATCACCCAGCCAATTTGCTGTCGACTTTCAGAACCTGCCCCTGTGGCCAAGGCCAAAGGAATCGCACCCAGCACCATGGCCCCGGTGGTCATCAAAATAGGCCGCAAACGCAAAGTGGCTGCGCGGTGCACCGCCTCGATGGCGCTCAGGCCAGTGGAGCGCAATTGATTGGCAAATTCCACAATCAATATGCCGTGTTTGGTGATCAAGCCGACCAAAGTGATCAAGCCAATCTGGCTGTATACATTGAGCGTGCTGCCCGTCCATTTCAATGCCAGCAGGGCCCCCACCATCGACAAGGGGACCGATAGCAAGATGACCAAGGGATCGACAAAACTCTCAAACTGCGCAGCCAAGACCAAGAAAATGAACACCAAGGCCAGAACAAAAACCCCAGTGAGCGAACCCGAGGACTGCACAAACTCACGTGAATTGCCGTTGACATCGGTGCTGTAGCCGGTTTTCAGGTGTTTTTGGGACACGCCCTTCATGAACTCCAGTGCTTGGCCCAGCGAGTACGTCGGCGCCAAGTTGGCGGTGAAAGTGACACTGCGTCGTTGCGCGAAATGGTTCAATTCGCGCGGCACCACCACTTCTTTGAGCTTGACCAAGGCCGACAAAGGCACCATGTTGTCGCCCTTGCCACGCACGAAAATTTTCTCAATGTCGGTCGGCGTGCCCCGATTGCTGGCCTCGGTTTGCACCACCACGTCGTACTGCTCACCCTGGCGCTTGTATTGTGTGACGATGCGCCCACCCATGGCGGTTTCCACCGCACGGGCGATGGTTTCCACGGGCACCCCTATATCGGCGGCGCGCTCGCGGTCCACCTCAAGGCTGATCTCGGGTTTGTTCAAACGCAAGTCCACATCCACGCTCAAGATGCCAGGATTTTTGGCAATTTCATCTTGCAAGGTCTTGGTGACTTTGGCCAGGTTTTCGTAGGTGTCATTGGTGACCACCACAAAGTTGAAGGGGCGTTCGCGAAAAGCTTGGCCCAATGAAGGTGGGGTGATGGGAAAGGCCATCACACCGGGCATGCCGGCCACACTGGGCATCATTTCACGCGCCATGTCCAAGGTGCTTTTCTTGCGCTGATCCCAGGGCAAAGCGCCCAGGAACACCGCACCTTGGGCCACCGTGGGATTGCCGACCACCGCAAAAAATTTATCAAATTCGCTGTATTTGCGACCGATTTTTTCCAACATGTTGACGTACTTGGAGGTGTACTCCAGTGTCGAACCATCCGGGCCATTGATGATGATCAAGATCACCCCGCGGTCTTCCATAGGCGAAAGTTCGCTTTTTGCAGTCTGGAGTAATTGCCAAGTGCCGCCAGCAGCGGCCAACATGATGAGGACCACCAGCCAACGACGCGAGAACTGCACACGACCCAATTGCCAGGAAGTCAACGTCCAGTTGAGCAAGCGGCTGTAGCCACCGGTGATCAGGTCCAAACCACGACCGATGAACCGGTCAAAACGACTGGGTTTCGGGTTGTGCTTGAGCAGCAAGGAGCACATCATGGGAGACAGCGACAAAGCCACCACGCCTGAGACCATCACCGAACCGGCGAGCGCCAGCGCAAACTCGGCAAACAAGCGTCCGGTTCGCCCAGGTGTGAACGCCAACGGGGCAAACACCGCGACCAAGGTCAAGGTCATCGCCACCACGGCAAAACCAATTTCACGCACACCTTTGATGGCTGCGGCAAACGGCTCCATGCCCTCTTCGATGTATCGGTAAATGTTCTCCAGCACCACGATCGAGTCGTCCACCACCAGACCGATGGCCAGCACCAGCGCCAGCAAGGTGAGCGAATTGATGGAGAACCCAAACAAGGCCATCAATGCAAAAGTGCCGATCAAGGACACCGGGATGGTGATCAACGGGATGATGGACGCACGCAAGGTGCGCAGGAACAAGAAAATGACCAAAGCCACCAAGGCGGCGGCTTCGAAGATGGTTTTGTACACCGCCTCGATGGACTTTTCGATGAACACCGACGAGTCGTTGGCCACTTCAATTTTGACGCCTGGGGGCAGGTTTTCTTGGATGCGCGGCAACATGGCCTTGATCGCCTTGCTCAATTCCAAGGGGTTGGCCGTGGCGTTGCGCAAAACCCCCAAGGCGATCGATTCGTTGCCGTTGTAACGCACAGAAAAACGCTCAGCCAAGGGACCTTGCTCGATGCGGGCCACATCGCCCAGGCGAATCGGCATCCCATTGACGGTGCGAACCACAATGTCTTGGAACTCTTGAGCGGTGCGTAAATCGGTCGCCGTGGTCACGTTGAATTCGCGCGACTGGCTTTCCACCCTGCCCGCTGGCACCTCCACGTTGGCGCGACGCATGGCGTCTTCCACGTCTTGGCTGGTCAGTTTGTAGGAGGCCAAGCGATCGGTGTCCAGCCAAACACGCATGGCGTATTTGCGTTCGCCAAAGACACGCACATCGGCCACACCTGGGGCGGTTTGCATCATGGGTTTGGCGATGCGATTGGCCAAATCGCTCAATTGCAGGGTGTTCATGGTGTCCGAGCTGAACGCCACCCAGATGACCGGGAAGGCATCGGCTTCCACCTTGGCGATGACAGGCTCGTCAATGCCCGCAGGCAAACGTTGACGGACCCTGGACACTTTGTCGCGCACATCGGAGGCCGCGGCGTCGGGATCGCGGGTCAATAAAAACTTCACCGTGATTTGACTTTGCTCTTGGCGGCTGATGGAGGAGATGACGTCCAAACCTTCCACACCGGACAAGGAGTCTTCCAAGACCTTGGTGACTTGCGACTCGATGACCGCACTGGAGGCACCCACATAACGGGTTTCAACAGTGACCGTCGGGTTGTCGATCTTGGGGTATTCGCGCACCACCAGGCTGTTGAAGGACACCACGCCCACCAACACAATCAGCAAAGATAAAACAGTGGCAAATACTGGGCGGCGAATGGACAGTTCTGGCAACTGCATGTCAGTTCCTGGTTTCAACCAAACGCAAAGCAGTGCCGTCTTTTTGCAGACGATGCTGTCCGGCCACCACCACGGTGTCGGTGGCACTCAAGCCAGAGAGAATTTCAACTTTGCCTGGCCGCCGAGCACCCAGTTTGACCTCGGTGCGCAAGGACACGAAGCGGGTGTCAGGGGGCAATGGCCCAGCGTTGGGCACCGCCTCTGGCGGGACGGCGCGGATGACAAATTGCTTGCCGCCCATGGGCACGATGGCTTCCTCGGGCACCGACAAAGCGGCTTGTTTCATGGCAAACAATGCATTGACGCGGGCAAACATGCCAGGGCGCAGAGGACCTGCCGTGACGGCTTTGCCCGTCACAACCTCGCCCTCAGAGGGACAAAGAGATTCACCCACACCGCTGGACGGGGTTGGCATGGAAACAGGCGCGCGGTCTTTGGCGGCTCCCTTGTCTGAGGCTTTGTTGGGCAGCAAGGCACGAACACTGATCGAACGCCCGTTCACATCAATCATGGGGTCGATTGCCTCGATCCTGGCAAAGAAGGTTCGACCGGGCAGCGCGTCAATCGCCACTTCAACCGTTTGCTTGAGGCCTACTTTGCCTTGGTAACGCTCGGGCAGACGGAAATCGACATAGAGTGAGCTCAGGTCTTCCAAGTTCACCAAATCCGTGCCGTCTTTGACGTAGTCACCCACGTTGACGTTGCGAATGCCCACGGTGCCCGAATAAGGTGCGAGGATGCGCATCCGCTGCCAACGGGCGCAACTCAGCGACAACTGGGCCTGTGCCACTTCCATGCTGGCTTGGCTTTCATCCAGTGCGCGTTGTGCAATGAACCCTTTGCCCACCAATTCTTGGTTGCGCTTGTGGTTGGCCTGGGTGATCGAAACTTGTGCCTGTGCTTGCCTGATTTCGGCCACTTGCAAACTGTCATCCAATTGAACCAATATTTGTCCAGCACGGACTTGACTGCCATCGGTGAAGCCCAGACCTATCACCCGCCCAGACACCTCGGGTCGGACCATGGTGTTTTGTCTGGATTTCAAAGTGCCCACGGTCTGCGCGTCATCACGCAAATCGGCACTTTCAACCAGCGCCACTTCCACACCCATGGCGCGAGGGGGCCCAGCTGGCGCACCACCCGGCCCTGCCGGCGCGGGCGGGGTGGCTCCTGGCGCGGCAGGTGCAGCACCTGCTGGGTTAGCAGGGGGTGCGGTGCCTGCAGGAGACGCGGTTTGAACAGGTTTCTTTTGATACCACCAGCCAGCGACGGCTGCCGCCGCCAGAATGACCAAGATGAGCGCGGTTTTGATATTTTTAGAAGTCATGTTGCCAAACAGTGTGAGGGCCGAATCGATTCATTATCAACTTGTTTGCACCATGCGAACACCCTGATTGGCCAGCGCATCAGCCCGTTCATTGCCTGGATCACCCGAATGGCCTTTGACCCAATGCCATTGAATGCTGTGTCCCGTTTGTGACAACAACTCATCGAGCAAACGCCACAAATCCTCGTTCTTCACGGGTTGCTTGGCAGCGGTCCGCCAACCCCGCGCCTTCCAACCACTCATCCATTCGGTGATGCCTTTGCGCACATATTCACTGTCCATGTAGACATCCACAGGGCAAGGGCGCGTCAAAGCGCGCAGTGCTTCGATCACGGCAGTCAACTCCATGCGGTTGTTGGTGGTTTGAGATTCGCCGCCAAACAGCTCTTTTTCAACCTCACCGTAACGCAAAAAAACACCCCAACCGCCTGGGCCGGGGTTGCCTTTGCAAGCCCCGTCGGTGTAGATGACCACGCGCGTCATGAATGCGGCTCCTGCTGGGTTTTGTTCACTTTGTTGACGGTGGGCACCGCGTTGCTGGCTGGGGCTTTGGCACGCTTCCAAACTGGGCCCATGAGGCGCATGCCACGCACCCGCTTGATACCCACCAGGAAATACACCGCGCCAAAAATACGCCACCAGCGCGGACCTGCTTTGTCCATCCAAGCGGTGCGGGTGAGCCATTGGGGCGATTGAACCGACGGGCGAAAACAACCAAAGTGGGCGGTATCCACCTCAAAGCTCAGCAAGCGCAACCAATCGCGCATGCGCCAGTGGGCGATGAAATCCAGTTGATCTGGCAAAAAAGGGTTTTCCCAGCCCACTCGCTTGTAAAGCTTGGCTCTTTGCTGGCTCAGCCCCCAAAGGCTCCAGGGGTTGAATCCACTGATCACCACACGGCCTTCTGGCACCAGCACCCGTTCGACCTCGCGCAAACTGGCGTGGGGATCGTGGCTGAACTCCAAGGTGTGGGGCAGCACCACCAAGTCCAAGCTTTGATCGGCAAAAGGCAAAGCGACGGGGTCGGTGAACAATGCAGGCGATGGATTGGCGTCTGCTGACCAGGGACTTTGCGCCACCCAGCAATGGCTGATGCGGCTGTTGCGCAAGCCTGGCAAATCTGCAAGGCCAAGCTGCAAGCCGTGGTAGCCAAACACATCAGCGACCGCCTCATCAAATTGAATACTTTCCCAGTCAAGCAAGTAGCGGCCTGCAGGCGTTTTCAGCCATTCAGCCAAGGGCGCTGGGCTTCCTATAATTTGCGAATCCATGAGTATGTCAAGTTGTTCCCCCATGGCCCTCATGCCCATGTTGCGACCAAAGATGTTTGGTCATTCTATTCACGGTTGCTGGCCCTCCCACCAACTCTACTTTCCCAAAGCCGCATGACACCCACAACCCACAAAACATTGGCCTTCCTCTTGGTGGCGCTGTTCGGCTGCGCTCACCCCGTTTGGGCGCAAAGCGAAGAAGAACCACCGATTCCTGTCAGCACAGCCATTGATCCTGCACTGGAGTCCTTGATTACCAATCCAAGCACAGGCGACGCTTCGATTGATTTGTGGGAACGCATTCGCCGCGGCTTTGCCATGCCGGATTTACAAGTGGAGCAGGTGCAAGAGCGCGAACGCTGGTATGCCAATCGGCCGGATTACATCCAAAGAATGACGGCCCGTTCCAGCAAATACCTGTACCACATCGTCGAAGAACTCGAACGACGCAACATGCCCACCGAGCTCGCTTTGCTGCCCTTCATCGAAAGCGCCTTCAATCCGCAGGCGGTGTCATCTGCGCGTGCCAGTGGCATGTGGCAATTCATGCCCCGCACAGGCAAAGACTATGCGCTCAAACAAAACGCCTTCCGCGACGACCGGCGCGACGTGCTGGCTTCCACTCGCGCGGCCTTGGATTATTTGCAACGCTTGCACCGGAAATTTGGTGACTGGCACCTGGCCCTGGCCGCCTACAACTGGGGGGAAGGCAATGTGGGCAAGGCATTGGCCCGCAATCAACAACTGGGTGAACCCTTGGCCTACACCGACTTGCGCATGCCCGCCGAGACCCGCATGTATGTCCCCAAGTTGCAGGCCATGAAAAACCTGGTTTCGAACCCGGATGCCATGGGTGTGGATTTGCCCTCTATTCCCAACCACCCTTATTTTGAGAGCGTGCCTTTGACCAGGGATGCTGATGTGGCGTTGATTGCCAAATTGGCCGAAGTGTCTCTGGAGGATTTCAAGGCTCTCAATCCGTCGGCGCATCGACCCGTTATGCTGGCCAATGGAACACCACACATCTTGCTGCCCTGGGAAAATGCAGAAGTCTTCAAACTGAACTTCGAGAACCACGGCAAAAAAATGGCCTCTTGGACCGTTTGGGTGGCCCCAAAAACCATGAAGGTGGCCGATGCGGCCAAACGCGCTGGCATGAGCGCGGAGGAATTTCGTAACGTGAACAAGATTCCATCTGGCATGGTGATCAGAGCGGGTTCGGCACTGTTGGTGCCCCGCAGTGCCAGCCAGGTGAAAGATGTGTCTGCCAAAGTGGCCGATCAAGGCCAATTGAACTTGGCCCCAGAAAAAACCTTCCGGCGTCTAACTGTCACAGTTCGCAACAATGACAGCATGGCATCGGTGGCCAAGCGCCACAAGGTGAGCCTGACCCAATTGGCCGAATGGAACAAACTCAGCACCACCAGCGCCTTGAAACCAGGCCAAAAATTGGTGGTGATGTTGCCGGGCAAAGCCAAAAAGACCAAAGCCGCTGGCAAGACCAAACGCAAAAAATCATCCGGAAAATCAGCGAAGTAAGGCTCAAGCCTTGACGCGCTTCTGCGCCTTCAAGGCGAATTCGTTGGTGTAGGTTGACAGCAAGTCTTTGCGCCACTCGGCATGCTGTGGTTCAAGCACATTGCGCAAGCGCATGGCGGTTTGCATGGCGTCTGTGGACATGATGCCGTCCATGGAAAAACTCTCCCGCATGTTGTCCACCGCGCTCAAATAAACCGCTCGATCCATCAAGATCGGGTTTTCCAGCATGTTGCCCAGCAAGTCAGAAGGGCCGGCCGTTCGCAACCACTTCAGTGAACGCGCCACCCCAGTGACCACGGCCTGACAAAGTTGCGGGTGTTTTTTCACCAAGGGCTGTGAAGCCAACAAACAATTGCCCGGCATGGGCCCGGCAAACAAGCGTTGGGTGTCTTTGGCGGATCGGAAATTGCGAACAATGTCCACATCGTCTTTTTTCTGCAGCAAGGTCATCACCGGGTCTGGGGCACACAAAGCGTCCACGGTGCCATTGCGCAAAGCCGCGATGGCGTAGCTGTTGCTGCCCATGGCCACATGGGTCAGGCTGGAGGGGTTGCCACCGGCCAAAACCATGGCGTAGTCAACACAACGTCGTGCCTGAGAATCCAATTCCATGACGCCAATGCGCTTGCCAGCCAAGTCTTGCATGCGTTTGAAATTGAAAACCGATTTGGGAGAAACACCCAAAGCCAATTGGGGAGTGCGTCCGGTCTGCATGAGCGACATGAGCGCCAATTTTTTGGCCGCTGGATTGAGTGTTTGATCGTAGGGGGCAGACCAAATGTAGACCCCCCCATCGCTGAGGGTTTCCAGGGTGGCAGCGGTGCTGGACTGGTCAAGAATGTCCACACGCAAACCCTCGGCTTTGAAAAACCCAAGATGCTCGGCCAACAGCACGGGCAAGTGGTTGAGCGCCGAGGTGTCATTGACCAACAGGGTGAGTTTGGGCAGATCATCGCTGGCCTGGGCCATGCCAGCCCAGGTGCCCAAGCCCAAGGCACCTGCCAACAAACCCAAGGACCAATGGCGGCGTGTGACACCGCTTTCCACCGACAATGCCTCGTACTTCTTCATGCCAGAAGCTTATCGGGGCGGGGCCATTGGCACATTGGTAGCTTCCCGCTTGGTGAAACCCCCAGCCCTCAAGTGCTCCGTCTGTCCACCAAGGCATGGGCAATGGTGCCCAAGTCCACATACTCCAATTCACTGCCCACTGGCACGCCACGCGCCAACCGGGTCACTGTGAGACCTTTGCGCTTGAACACATCACTGAGCACATGGGCGGTGGCTTCCCCTTCAGCGGTGAAGTTGGTGGCCAAGATGACCTCTTGCACCAAACCATCGTTGACCCGCTCGATGAGTTTTTGCATGCCTATGTCTTTGGGGCCAATTCCTTCGATGGGGTTGAGCTTGCCCATCAACACAAAATACATGCCTTTGTAAGCCTGGGTGCGCTCCATGGCTGACTGGTCGGAAGGGGTTTCCACCACGCACAATCGCGTTTGGTCGCGGCTGCTGTCTTGGCAAGTGCCGCAAATCTCAAACTCGGTGAGGGTGTGGCATCGCGCGCAGTGCATGACCGCATTCACTGCATGGTGGAGCGCATGCGACAGCATTTGCGCGCCTTCTCTGTCGTGCTGCAACAAATGAAACGCCATGCGCGAAGCGGAGCGCTGCCCCACCCCAGGCAGGCACTTGAGCGCCTGCACCAGGGCTTCGAGCGCGATGTGGTCGCGCATCAGAAAGGCAGCTTCAAGCCGCCAGGCAACCCGGGCATGCCCCCAGTCAGCTTGCCCATCTTGGCTTCGGTGGCTTCCTCGGCCTTGCGCGCAGCGTCATTGAAGGCCGCCGCAACCAAGTCTTCCAACATGTCTTTGTCATCGGTCAGCAGGCTGGGGTCGATGGTGACCCGCTTCACCTGGTGTTTGCAGGTCATGAGGATTTGCACCATGCCCGAGCCTGATTCGCCTGTCACCTCGATGAAAGCCAGTTCCTCTTGGGCTTTTTTCAAGTTGTCTTGCATCGCTTGCGCTTGTTTCATCAGGCCGGCGAGTTGTCCTTTGTTAAACATGTGGTTCTTTCAATGAGCTAAGGGTTTGATGGATCCGGGCACGATTGTCCCGTCTAAATCTTTCAGCAGGTGCTGCACATAAGGGTCGTTCATGATCTGCGCTTCGGCCGCTGCCTGACGCGCCTCGTTGCGGGTGGTGATGCGCTTGGCAGGGGTGTCTTGCACCGGCCCACTTTGCACATTGATCTGTACCGCATGACCCAAGGCTTGCAAAGCCAGTTGCAATCGCTCGCGGTTGTTGGCGGAGTTGAGCGACTCGCGTTCGCACTGCAGCACCCAAGTGCTGGCGTCTTGACTGATCAGTTGGGTTTGCATGGCCAATTCGCGGGTCATGGCTTGGACGAGCTGGGCTTTCACCAGGTCTTGCACCACCTCGAACCATGTCTCGCCCAGCGCCGTTGGTGCCAAAGGTGCGGACGCTGTGGCGACCACGGGCGCAGGACTGGGAATGAATGTGGGGGGTGGCGCGGGTGGCGCGGATGACGCGATGGGGGCCGTGCGCGCAGCGGGGGGCAAGGACGCCACCGGCGCTGTTTCAAGCGTTTTCAGCTTTTTTTTTTCAACCTCGCCGTCTGGCTTGAAAGCCAGCAAGCGCAGCAAGACCATGCTGAGTGCCGCGTATTCATCGGGGGCCAGGCCCAATTCAGCGCGGCCATGCAGGCACATGCTGTAGAGCAATTGGGTTTCGTCGGCGGGCATCAACTGGGCGAGTTGGGCCATGCGCTGGGCATCAGGGTCGGGGTCGGAGGCTGCATCTGCCAAATGGGGAACGGCCTGGAACACCGCCATGCGCTGCAACACCATGCTCATTTCTTCCAGCAAAGAGCTGGCGGACAAACCCAGTTGGCGCAAAGCCTCACAGGTGTGGACCACTTTCAGGCCATCGCCCTCGGCCAAGGCCTCGATGAAACTGAACACATGACTGCGGTCCACGCTGCCCAACATGTCGCGCACCGTGGGCTCTTGCAACTGACCATCACCAAAGGCAATGGCTTGATCGGTCAGCGACAAAGCGTCACGCATCGAGCCGCGCGCCGCACGGGCGATCAAGCGCAGCGCCTGTGTATCGGCATGGATGCTTTCATCGCTCAGGACTTGGGTGAGGTGCTCCACAATGGTCTCGGGCGCCATCGGCCGCAAATTGAATTGCAAGCAGCGCGACAACACGGTGACTGGGACTTTGTGGGGGTCGGTGGTGGCCAGCACGAATTTCAAGTACTCGGGGGGCTCTTCCAAGGTTTTGAGCATGGCGTTGAACGCCGTGTTGCTCAGCATGTGCACCTCGTCGATCATGAACACTTTGAAGCGTCCTTGCACAGGCTTGTAAACCGCTTGTTCCAGCAATTGCTGCACCTCGTCCACGCCCCGGTTGGAGGCGGCATCGAGTTCGGTGTAATCCACAAAACGGCCCGCATCGATCTCGGTGCAAGCAGCGCAAACGCCGCAAGGCTGGTCGGTGATGCCGGTTTCGCAGTTGAGGGATTTGGCCAAAATGCGCGACACCGTGGTTTTGCCCACACCCCTGGTGCCGGTGAACAAATAGGCGTGGTGCAGGCGTTGTGAGCGCAATGCATTGGTGAGCGCCTGCACAACATGCGATTGCCCCACCAACTGCTCAAAAGTTTTGGGACGGTATTTGCGGGCCAGCACCAGATAGGACATGCCGCGCATTCTACGGGGCGTACAATTTCGGCTGACGGGCCTTCCCACATGGTGAAGCGGCCAACCGGGTCAGGTGGGGAACCAAGCAGCCCTAACTGTGGAGCCAGTGCTGGGGTCGAGGCTCGTCAACCACCCCCTCCTTTTGTTCGTTCCAGACATCACATGCTGCGTTTCGCCGCCAACCTCTCCATGCTGTACCCGGAACACGGGTTCCTTGATCGCTTTCAAGCCGCGGCGACAGATGGCTTTCAAGCGGTGGAGTTCATGTTTGCATACGACTTTTCAGCCGCTGACATCGCCCAAGCGGCGAGGGATGCAGGTGTCCAGGTGGTGTTGCTGAATGCGCCGCCAGGCGGTCAAGACAACCAAAGCATTTCACAGGCTTGGGGGCAAGGTGCGCGGGGCACCGCATGTTGGCCGGGTCGCGAAGCCGAATTTCAAAGTGGCGTGTTGCTGGCCTTGGAATATGCCCAAGCCCTGAACGCCCCGTTTGTGCATGTGTTGGCTGGGGTGGTGCCACCTGCGCAGCAATCTGCCTCTGCCCTGCCCTTGTCGCTGAAAACCAGCCATGCCTATGCCGCCACCGACAGCGTCCTGCGCGACACCTATTTGCGCAATCTACGCTGGGCCGCCGAGCAAGCCGCCGCGGCTGGCAAAACCATCTTGATTGAGCCTATCAATGGGCGCGACATCCCCCACTACTTCCTCAACAAACAAGAAGATGCACATGCCATCGTGCAGGCGGTAGGTGCCCCCAACCTGAAGGTGCAGTTCGATCTGTACCACTGCCAAATCGTGGAGGGTGATGTGCTGAACAAGCTGCGCCACCACCTGCCCAGCGGTCGTGTCGGTCATTTGCAAATCGCCGGTGTGCCTTTGCGCCATGAGCCCGACAACAGCGAGTTGCATTACCCCAGCGTGTTCGACTGCTTGCGCGAACTCGATTGGGCGGGTTGGATCGGCTGCGAATACCGCCCGTCGCGCGGCCTGGACGCTGGCGGCACCACTGCTGGCCTGGCATGGATGCCCCGATGAACCCGCTGCCCGTGCTCAACATCTCGGCGTATTTGTTCACGCCCCTGCACGACACCCATGACTTGCGACTGGCGTGTTTGGACCAGGCGCAGGCTATGCATCTCAAAGGCACCATCCTCATTGCCGAAGAAGGCATCAATCTGTTTTTGGCGGGGCCACCCCAAGATGTGCGCGCATTTATGCAGTGGCTACAAAAAGACACCCGCTTTGCATCGGTCAAGCCCAAGGACAGTTGGTCCGCGCATCAACCCTTTCAAAAGTTGTTGGTTAAAGTGAAAAACGAAATCATCCGCATGAACCACCCCACCATCCAACCGCAGCATGGCCGCGCTCCCGCCGTGCCTGCAACCACGGTGAAAAGGTGGTTAGACCAAGGTCACGACGACCAAGGTCGCCCAGTGGTGACCTTGGACACCCGCAACGACTTCGAGGTCGACGCGGGCGCATTTGCAGGCGCCATCGATTGGCGTCTCACCAAGTTCAGTGAATTCCCCGAAGCAGCGGCGGCGCACCTTCATGAACTGAAAGACAAGACCGTGGTCAGTTACTGCACAGGAGGCATTCGCTGTGAAAAAGCTGCCATTTACTTGCGCGAATTGGGGCTGGAGCAGGTCTACCAACTCGAGGGTGGCATCTTGAAGTATTTCGAGGAAGTGGGCAGCGCACATTACCAAGGCGACTGCTTTGTGTTTGACGAACGCCGGGGTGTGCACCCCGATTTGTCAGCGCTGCAAGATGGCAGCTAGTTGCCGTCGTTCAGCACTTCGAGCACATCCGAGCGGAACTCGCGGTTGTACAAAATCGCCACGATCAAAAGTGTCGTGAGCACGAACGCCAAGGGAGAAAAAAACCAACCCATGGCGGCAAATGAAAAGTAATAGGCGCGCAAACCGTCGTTGAATGTTTCAGCGGCCAAGCCGGTCATGGCAGCCACACGTTGCGCGTAGTCGGCCTGCTCCTGCGGATGCGCCATGAAATGGTCTGGCGAAGGCAGCGCGCCAATCATCAGCGACACAAAAGTGTATTGGCGCATTGACCACGAAAACCGAAAGAAGGCATACACAAAAATAGCGATCAACACCAGGATCTTGAACTCGAACACCAAGATCGGCGTGGCTACTGAAAAGGGGATTTCGCGCACCAACTCGGCCGCTTTGTCGGTGGTGCCCAGCAGCGCCAGCAAACCACCCATGATCAGGATGGTGGTGCTCGAGAAAAAGGCTGGTGTGTTGGAGAGGGTCTGCGTGATGATGCCGTCGAGCACCCTGGGGTCACGTGTCAAAGAGACCTGGATCCAACGCAAACGAAATCGGTTGGTGGCTGCCAAGATGGATGGACGATTCACCGACCAACGACTGGCGAATTGGGCGTAACCCACCCAGGTGGCCACAAAGAACAGCAACACCAACCAATCGGCCCACGGCAACAAGCTCAAAATTTTCATAACTTCATGCTAACTCATGGCCATGAAAAAACCGCTTGGCACCTGCGCACCAAGCGGTGTGTCTTGCATCGGCCAGGCCTTGCCAAACCGATGTTGTGGCCGCTTAGCCGCGCAGTTTGGCAGCCACGTGTGCCACGCGTTCGCCATAGGCTTTGGCCGTGTCCAAATCGCCTTGGGGGATGTCGGCTGCGGGGCTGGTGGGGCCGACCTGGGCCATGACGCCTGAGTTGGAACCAATGCGGTTGATGTTGCCGTCGTTCATGGCGGGTTGACCCACCCAAATCATGCCTTGCTGCATGGCCAAGGTGATGAAGTACTGGATGGTGGACAGCTTGTCACCGCTGGGGCTGGCGGAAATGGTGAAACCACCGGCCACTTTGTCTTTCCAGGCACCGCTCATCCATTGTTTGGAAGTGGCGTCGGCGAATTTTTTGAATTGCCAAGAAGCCATGCCCATGTAAGTGGGTGAACCAAAGATGATGGCGTCAGCTGCGTGGATGGCGTTCCAGTCGGATTCGCTCACATGACCGTCTGCATCGATGGCGATGAGTTGGGCCTTGGCGCCTTCAGCGACAAACTGGGCGACACGTTGGGTGTGGCCGTAGCCAGAGTGGTAGACAACAACCGTTTTGCTCATGATTTCTCCTAGGTAAGCAACGAAAAAAAAGGTCAGGGAATGGGTCAGGGGGCCAAGTCAAACACCAGCACTTCGGCGTCTTGGCCGTGGCTCAGTTGGAGCTGGCTTTCTTGAGACAGCAACAAGGCGTCACCGGCTGTAAGGGGTTGCCCGTTGGCGTTCAACGAGCCACGAATCAAAAAAACATAGGCTTTGCGCGCAGGGTCCAAACGCAAGGTGGTCTGTTCCTCGCCATCCAACAGTCCGGCGTAGAGCGCCGCGTCCGCGTGGATCTTCACCGCGTCGCCCGAGGGCGCTGCGCTGGCGATCAAGGCCAAGGCACCACGCTTGCTTTCAGGGTTGATGGTTTTTTGCTCGTAACTGGGTGCGACGCCGCGCTGGTTGGGTTCAATCCAAATTTGCAAAAAATGGGTTTCTTCCCCATCAGCGTGGTTGAACTCGCTGTGCTTGACGCCCGTGCCCGCGCTCATGCGCTGCACATCGCCGGGAGGGATGCCGCGCACATTGCCCATGCTGTCTTGGTGAGCCAAATTGCCTGACAGCACGTAGCTGATGATTTCCATGTCCTGGTGACCATGGGTGCCAAAGCCGGTTTCGGGCGCGATGCGGTCCTCGTTGATGACCCGCAAATTGCCCCAACCCATGTGCGCCTGATCGAAGTAGCCCGCAAACGAAAAGCTGTGATAGGACTTCAGCCAACCGTGGTCGGCATAGCCTCTGTCATGGGATTTGCGAAGTGTCAGCATGATTCAGTGTTCCTTGATTTGAATTTTGGCGGACACAGGCTTGGAACAGCGCGTCACGATTTGATGGCATCATTCAAATCGTTTGAACGATTAAGCCCTGACCATGCCTACTGCACGCGATGTCCTCACCCCCGACGCCCTCACCATGCTCAAAACCATCGCCGACCGCGGCAGTTTTGCCGCGGCCGCCCGTGACATGGACCTCGTCCCCAGCGCACTGAGCTACCGAGTGCGGCAAATGGAGGAAGCACTGGATGTGCTGCTGTTTGACCGCAGTTCACGCCAGGCCAAGTTGACGGCCGCGGGGCATGAGTTGCTCAATGAGGGCCAGCGTTTGTTGACCGACATGGACAGCATTGCCCACCGGGTGAAGCGGGTGGCGACCGGCTGGGAAAGCCAATTCACCGTGGTGTTTGACAGCATCATCGACCAAAGTGTGCTGATGGATCTGTGTCAATCTTTTTATGCGGCCAATCCGCCCACACGTCTTCGGCTGCGCCACGAGGCCTTGAGTGGCACGCTCTACAGCCTCACCTCGGGTCAGGCCGATTTGGCCATTGGGGTGGCCATGCAGGCCAGCAATGCCGTGGGATTGCGCTTTGCAGACATGGGGCATTTGATGAAATTTGTCTTTGCCGTGGCCCCACATCATCCGTTGGCCAGTGCCGAGCAGCCCTTGAGCGACGCCCTCATCCAAAGCCACCGTGCGGTGGCCGTGGCGGATTCGATCCCGCAAGGCAATGGTTTGACGATTGGTTTGTTGGCAGGACAAGACGTGTTCACCGTGCCGACCATGGCCGCCAAACTCGATGCGCAGCTGCGTGGCCTGGGTGCGGGGTATCTGCCTGAAGCACTGGCCAGACCCTTCATCAACACTGGCGCATTGAAAGAATGCAGTGTGCTCAGGCCGCAACGAAGCGGTCAATTGAGCTATGCGTGGCGGGAAAGCGCTGTCACCAAAGGATTGCCCGGTGGGGATCGTGCCTTGCAATGGTGGCTGGGTCAACTGACCCAACCTTTCACCCGCTTGGCTTTGTTGGGGCAATCGAGCAAACCCAAACAGCCCGCATCGGTGTAGAGTCCAAGCATGAAAAAAACAGCTGTCATCGGGGCCGGTATGGCCGGTATCACCGCCGCGCGCACCTTGCTGCAAGCTGGCCACGAGGTGCACGTGTTCGAGAAAAGCCATGGCGCAGGTGGGCGCATGTCCACCCGGGTCACGCCTTACGGGACTTTTGATCATGGCACCCAGTACTTCACCGTGCGCGACCCGCGTTTTTTGAAAGCCCTCACCGAGGTGCCAGGCAGCCAAGCGGTGTGCCGCGCCTGGAGCGCCAATGCGGTGCGGGTGCTCGACCCCTTGGGTCGCGTCATCGAAGCCCCGCTGCCTTTGCGTGAACCTCACTTTGTGGCCAGCCCAGGCATGAATGCTTTGGTGCGTCATTGGGCGGCCCCGCTCGAATCAGCAGGGCATCTGCATTTGCAAACCCAGGTCCAACATTTGAAACGCAGTTCTGCCAAAGGAAGTTGGCAACTGGTCTGTGCCGATGGCCGTCGACACGGCGGGTTTGACCATGTGGTCTTGGCCATCCCCAATGTGCAAGCCGATTTTTTGTTGCGTCAATCTGGCGCACCAGCCTCGCAATTCAAAGGCTTGAATGCCATGAACGATGTCAGCGTGGCCCCATGTTGGACCTTGATGCTGGCTTACCCCTTGGCCAACCAACCAGGCTTGAGCCACCTCGGCCCGCAATGGAACGCAGCGCGCAGTGTGCACCATCGCATCGCCTGGATTTCACGCGAATCTTCCAAACCAGGGCGTGCGCCATTGGAGCGCTGGACCGTGCAAGCCAGTGCCGAATGGTCGATGGAGCATTTGGAAGACGATGGAGAACGCGTGCAGGCCAAATTGTTGAAGGCCTTTGCAGAACTCACCGGGATTCGTGCCGAACCCGGTTACGCCCAGGTGCATTTGTGGCGCTATGCCAAGACTTTGAAGCCACTGGGTCAAACCCATGTGTGGGACAAGTCCCTCGGGCTGGGGCTGTGTGGCGATTGGTTGCTGGGCCACCGCGTCGAAGACGCGTTTGTCAGTGGCCTCAGTTTGGCGCTGGAGATCGCTTAGCCGTCAACCAGCGCCGGGGTGCCAATCACTTGCGGCGCGGCGTGTTGAACCAGTTGGCCAACATGAATGCGACGATCACGATCCAAAAGATAAACAGGATGGTTTGAATTTTCATGGGGTGTCTCCTCGTTCGTTGTGTTCAAAAAGTGCCCTCAGGGCGTTCAGGATTTGGCTTTCACCAAAGGGTGCATGACCAACAGTGTCGCCAGCAAGAGCAAAACTTCGATGCCATAAACCGTGGAATAAGCCGCAGATGACTCGGTGAATTGCGCTACCAAGTCGCGGATGATACCGCCCAATGCCATGGCCACACCGGCGGTGGATGCTTGCACAGCGCCCCAAGCACCCAGAGCCAAGCCCGCTTGCCCAGGTGGGGCTTGGTTCATGGTGGCAGTCAACGTGCCGTGGCCAAACAAGCCCGCACCAAAACCGATGAAAACAGCACCCAGGGCAAAGAGTTCGGCTGATGCGATGGGGGCCGAAATCAGCACTGCCAAAAATGCAGGCACCCCGACCCAAGCACCGCGACTGGCCATGCGAAACGGGTCAGCGCCCTGGCTCAAGACTTTGGAGGCCCATGCAAAACCGACCAAACCGCCCATGGCCAAACCCGCCGTGAGGTAGGTGGTTTCGGACACGGTGAAATGCAGAATTTCACCACCGAAAGGTTCGAGCAAGATGTCCCCCATGCTGAACGCCATGGTGCCCAGGCCGACCGCCCACAAACGCCGCATGGCGTTTTCACCGCTGCAAAACAGTCGAAAGGAATCCATGAAATCCGCATCTTCTTGGTGATAGCCAGGACGACGATCGCGGGTGCGCGCCTCTTGCTTCCAAAGCGCCACCACGTTCAAACACACGGTCATGACCGCTGCCGCTTGGATGGTTCGAATCAGCACACCAGGAGAAAAATCTTGCAATACATAGCCAAACACCACCGAACTCATGATGAGACCGATCAAAAGCATGACGTACATGAGGCCGACCACTTTCGGACGGTCTTCGGGCGGGGCTAAATCGGTGGCCAAGGCCAGGCCCACGGTTTGGGTGGTGTGCAAACCGGCACCCACCAGCAAAAATGCCATGCCTGCGCCCAAGTGGCCTACCCATGGCGGGGCATTGGCAGCCTGACCCATGCCACCCAAGACCAACAAGGCAAAGGGCATGATGGCAAAACCACCAAACTGCATCAAGGTGCCCATCCAGATGTAAGGCACACGGCGCCAGCCCAACTCGGAGCGGTGGTTGTCCGAGCGAAAACCAATGATGGCGCGAAACGGCGCAAATAACAAAGGCAAGGAGACCATGATGGCAACCAAGGCGGCAGGCACCTTCAGCTCGACGATCATGACCCGGTTGAGGGTGCCAATCAACATGGCGAGCGCCATGCCGACAGAAATTTGAAACAAGGACAGGCGCAACAGCCTGCTCAGAGGCAGTTCATCCGAAGCCGCATCCGCAAATGGCAAAAACCGCATACCAATGCGCGTCCAGCTGCGCGAGATTTTTTCGGTGTGGGTGCTCATTCTGAAAAATGGACCGGAATTTGAAAACCCCGGCCCATTCGGTAGAAATGCTTTGAGCGGTTAGGCCGTCGGCGTCGAAACAGTCTGTGTGACTGCTGCGGTTGCCGCGCTTCCGTTCAAAAATTTCTTGACCCATGTGGTGTTCAGGGTCAGAGCCAGGTGCACCGAAAACGATGCAATGGCCACTGCTGCGATGAAAACAGGAATACCAACGGTGGGTTTGACCACTGTCCAAATTTTTCCGTAGATCATGTGGTTCTCCTGTTATTTCAACCAAGGGGAATAGATGTACGCCAGCAAATGTGCCAGCGCGGCGATCATTCCAAAGATTTGTGTTCCTTGGATGAGGTGCCGATGAATCTCTTCCGACTCGGCTTCTGAGAGGCCTGTTGGGCCGACTTTATCTGACATGGTGTTATCTCCTTGAAAGATCTCACGTCCGTGCAAAACCCGCACGAGGG
>JACCEC010730533.1_pt1 | contig 54936 bp, 50 predicted proteins | sample 7450121 | NCBI WGS metagenome assembly JACCEC01 (sample SAMN15323455, study PRJNA562643) | freshwater metagenome | isolation source: river surface water | place: USA:Blue River Watershed | collected 2017-08-18
CATCCTTTCCGCCTTTCCTGATAACCCGGGGGCCGTCAGGATAAGCTGGGACTGGTACACTTTTACGCCGCGATTTGCCGCGGAATTCAGCGCGTTTCAGTGGTACATTTTTACACCGCTATTTATACCCGCGTGAGCCGTACTGGATCACGCTGGCCGCTGGCGTGCGCCTGCAGGTGCGTCCTGCTACCACGGCGCTGGTCATGGCGGCACGCCATGCCGCCTCCAAAGTCGCCGGTACCGATACCGCTGCGGCCGGCGAACGCACGGCGACGCTCATCACGGAACTGGCCAAGCTGGCGGTCCTGGCTTGGGAATGCGTCGCCGACGACAAGGGCAAACCGGCATCTGTCTCGCCCGAAGGTGTTGCCGCGCTGATGGAGCATTGGCTGCTGGCCGATGCCTTCGAACGCGAATACCTGGCCGGTCTCTACGCCCTGGATGCGGAAAAAAACGCCTGAAGGCCCGCACCGCGTGGCACTTCGGTGGCGGGCCGAGCTATTGCAGCGCCTGTCCCGAGCCGTGTCCCGAGTGCCCCTACACCATGAACGCGCCAGAGAGCCTCGAAGGCTGGCAAGCCGCCAGTGCGATTGACATCTGTGCCAGCCAGTTGCGGATGGCACAGGGCCGGGTGGTCGGGCTGGATCTCAATGCCTGGCTGCTGGCCTGCGAGTGCACCGGGTTGGACAAGGCCACAGCGATCGACCTCTTCCCGGCAGTCGAGGCGGGCCTGATGAGCACCCTGCAACAAGACACATAGACCCACGACTCACCCGATAACGGACTTCTTCTTTCCATGGCTGAACGCAACCTCTCCATCCGCCTGTCCGTGGTCGACGGTGGCAAGGTCAAAGCTGAGCTGTCCGAGATCGGCGAAAAGGGGGAGCGCTCGCTCAAAAAAATCGAGGCGGCGGCCACGCCAGCATCGACTGGCTTGAAGTTGCTATCCAGCGCGGCCAATGACGCCAAGTTCCAGCTGGAAGCCGCTACCGAGCGGCTTGGCCTCCTTGGATCCGTACTCGGCAAACTCGGCCCTGCAGGTCTGATCGCCGGTGCCAGCATCGCAGCCCTGGGTGTGGGTATCACGGCCTTGGTCATGCCTGTCGCCCGGGTGGGCGACGAGTTCTTCAAGCTCTCGCAAAAGACCGGTGTCTCGGTCGAAGCGCTCACAGCCCTCGACTATGCGGCCAAGCTGTCGGACGTCACCACTGAGGGACTGACCAAAGCACTGCAAAAGCTGTCGGTCGCCATGTTCGACACCCAGGTTAATGGCGATGAAGGCAGCGCCGCCTTGAAAGCCTTGGGTGTATCAGCCACCGATGCGCATGGGCAAATCCGTCCGACCGAAGCCGTCCTACTCGATCTGGCCGAGAAATTCGCCACCATGCCCGATGGTGCCGACAAAGCGGCACTGGCGGTCAAACTCTTCGGCAAGGAAGGTCTGGCCATCATCCCGTTCCTCAACCAGGGACGAGAAGGCATCACAGCGCTAATGGAAGAAGCCCAGCGCCTGGGCTTGGTCATGTCCGAGGATGTGGCGCGTGCGTCCGAAGCCTTCAATGACAACCTCACGCGCTTGTCGGCCATCTTCGAAGGCGTGCAGCGCCAAATCGGTGCCGCTGTCATTCCGATCCTGGCGGATTTCACCGAGCAGGTGATCCTGGCCCAGGCCGAGACCGGTAGTTTCAGCAACGAACTGCAGCGCATCTCTGCCAACCGGGAAGCCACGCTCGCATTTCTCGAGTCCGTGGCATCGGGCCTGGCCTTCATTGCCGAGTCCGCTGTGCTTTTGAAGCGGGTCATTGTGCAGCCTTTCGACAGCCTATCTGTGGTCGGCAAGGACATCGAGACCTGGTTCAAGACGGACATGCTGCGTTCTGGCAAGGCGATGGGGCTTGATCCCAAGGCTATTGATGCGGAAATCGCCAAGCTGCAAACCGCACGGGATGACTATGTACGCGCGGCCAACGATCGACTCTTCAATATCAACCAGAACCCGGGCTATGTGGACCGGGTGGCCAAGTTCTTCGATGAGCAGCGCCGCACCGTGCGCGTCATGGGCCAGAAATTCGTGCTCGACACCGAAGCGCAGGCTAAGGAAGTCCAGGCGATCTACGACAAGTTCTTGCCGACCCTGCCACGCAAGCCACGACCCAGCCTGGATCTCTCCGGATTTGAAAAACCAAAGCCCGCAGAGAAGCTCAATGAAGGCGAAGCCTTCCTCAATCAGCTTCGTTCGCGCCTGACGCGTACGCAAGAGGGTGAAGTGGCTGAACTGCGCGCCCGCGCCCTGCAGATCGAGGCCAAGGGCTACAAGGGTGTCTCTGTCGAAGCCGAGAAATACATTCAGGTCCTCGAAGCCATCGAGCGCCAGAAGGAAAAAGACAAAGCTATCGAGGCCTACGAGAAAGAAGAAGCTAACGCCCGCAAGATCGTCGAGACCCTGATCGGCGGCAACCGCCAGCGGATCGAAGGCATGCAGTTGCAGCGCGAGATGCTGGATTTGTCCGCGACCGAACGCGCCGTTCTGCAGAACCGTGCCGAACTGGAAAAGTCCGCGGCCGCTGCACGCAAGGAAGCCAGCCAGATCCAGGACGCCGATTTGCGTGCTCAGACCATCGAGGTCATCAACGACGCCCTGGCACGTCAACTCCCCATTCTGGAAAACCTCACCCGCGCCAATGCCGACTACCAGCGCAGTGCGGAGTTTGGTGCCAAATCGGCCCTGCGCACCTATATCGAGGACGCGACCAACGCCGCCAAACAGGCCGAGCGCGCGGTGACCGGTGCCTTCAAATCCATGGAGGATGCACTTACCCAGTTCGTGATGACCGGCAAGCTCGATTTCAACAGCCTGGCCAATTCCATCATCAGCGACCTGATCCGCATCCAGATCCAGCGCGCCATCACCTTGCCGCTGGCGAACTGGGCGATGGATTTGTTCTCGCCTGCTGGTGGAGCCAGCGGATCGAGCGGGACGACAGGTGTCTCATCCACCGTCGCGCACAGCGGTGGACTGCTCGGCAGCGACGGCCTGCCTTCGCGGCAGGTGGATGGCAGTGTGTTCGCCGGCGCACGGCGTTTCCACACCGGCGGCCTGGTGTCGGGCGAAGTGCCGATCATCGCGCGCCAAGGGGAGGCAGTCTTCACGCCGGGGCAATTGCGTGCCTTGGGTGGTGCGGTGGCAGGACGTCCGCAGGTCAATGTGGAAGTCAATGTGATCAATCGTGCCAGTGGCGTCGAAACCCGTGTTGAGCAACAACAACAGCCCGATGGCAGCACCCGGCTCGATGTCATTGTTGAGCAAATGGAAGCGCGCATGGCCCGGTCGATCTCCCAAGGTTCCGGCTTGGCACCGACGCTGGAGCGCCGCTACGGATTGAACCCTGCGGCGGGAGCGATGCGATGAATGTGCAATGGCCCAACACCCTACCGCTGCCCTCGGTCGAAGGTTATGGCCTGACTCCACAGGAAGCGGTGCTGCGCACCGACATGGAGTCGGGCCCGGCACGCCAGCGTCGCCGCTTTCGGCAAACGCCCACGCGCATCACCGTGCGCTGGCTGTTCTCCGAAACCCAGTTCGCCCTGTTCGAGGCTTGGTACAAGTACCACGCCGATGAGGGCGGGCAGTGGTTCGAAATCACCTTGCTCGGCGGTCTCGGCCTCTTGCCCCATGAAGCACGTTTCACTCGCCAGTTCGAAGCCCAGTTGCGCTCGGCCCGGCGCTGGGACGTCAAGGGCGAACTGGAAATCCGCGAACGTCCCACGCTTGATGAGGGCGCACTCAACCTACTGCTGGAGTTGGAAGCCCAAGACATCTTCACCATGGGCAGCGAACTGCATCAACTGGTGCACGGCACCTTGCCCATCCGCCTCCCCGGTCTGCCCACCCCAACCTGATCCCGGAAATTCCTATGAGTTTACAAACCGATCTGCACGATGCCGTCACGCGGGTGACGACCGACAGTGCGCTGCTGCATGCTGTCGTGCATGGCAGTCCACTTGAGACCGTGTCCACCGAAGGTGGTGCAGTTGTAACCGTGGCCAAGCTGCTGAGTGATGCCGATGCGCGGATCAACGTTGCGGCCCAAGGCATCCTCGCGCAAAGCCAGTCTGCAGCCCAGGATGCGTTGACCTCGGCGGAGCTGGCTTCGAGCGAAGCCGACCATGCACAGTCTGCCGCCAGCCAAGGCGTCACCGAGACCAATGCCGTGCTGCAGTTGGTCCAGACCAGCGGCAATCAGATCCTTGTCGATGCGGAGAGCGTGTTGCAGCAGGTCATCGCCCGATTGCTTGCTGTGGGGCTGCCCGACACCCTGACCGGTGCGCAGGGCATGTTGCTCAAGGTCAAGGCGGATGAATCCGGCTACGAGTTGGTCAATACCGCCGCCTTGCCGCGCTTCTATGGATTCCAGCTGTCCAGCGATGGCTCGGAGTTGCTGCTCACCGAAGGGCGTGATGCCGATTTCCATGCCAGCGACTTCCAGGCTTGGACACTGGCAGAGGGCGTGACCTTCGCAATTCACAACAACGCGCTGGAGGTACAGCTGTGAATCTGGATCTCTCAGCGCTTGGCTATCGCTGGCGCGGCATCTACTCGCCGTTCCTGAGCTATCAAGAGGGTGACGTGGTCTTCAAGGACGGTGGTGCCTGGGTCATTCGCCATGGCCAACCGCAGCCTTTTGCACTCGGTCAGCAAGACGCAATTCTCAAAGGCCATTTACTGACCGGCGGTGTATCCGTGGGCGGCATCGGCAACATGGTGCTTCACTCCAACGGTGCGGATGGCGTGGAGTTTCGCTTCATGGCCGACCGCAATGGCACGATTGCCACGGCACTCATGAATACCGATCGGGCGGCAGCGGACTATCACAGCTCGAACTACTTCATGGCCGCGATCATGAACGATGGTTCGGTGCGTACCTGGGGTCGAGCCCTTGTAGGGCAACAGGGCACGGGCAATACCGGAGACATTGGCCGCACCTTCCCGGCGCGGGTGGCCTTTCCACCCGGTACGCCACGCATCGCGTCCGTGACCTGCTTGTGGGATGCCACCTACTTCATCGATGCCGACGGGGGGCTGTGGCACGCGGGCAGCAGCAACGGCTGGGGATCGGATAACCCGGTTCCCAAGCGTCTGAATGGGGTTGGCCAGTTGCCGGCCGATGCAGTCGTCAAACAAATGTTTACCGGTCACGACTGGTACGGCTACCGCATGTTCGCCTGCCTGGACGCACAAGGCCGCGTCTATGTCTGGGGCAACAACCAGCAAGGCAGCCTGGGCTTGGGACATACCTCAGTGGTGACCACGCCGACGCTCGTCCCTTTCACGGCTGACACACCGATCAAGGCGGTGTTCCTGTCAGGCGGCACCTATGCGGCCAGTTACCTGATCGACACCGCCGGCAAACTCTGGGTCGCTGGGGAGTCCAATTCTTGCGGCTTTGGCAGCGACCAGTACACGCACCGGCTTTGGATGCCCTGGGGGACAGAAAAGCGGGTCAAAAAGGTGTTCTGCTCCGAGTCCGATGCGCATTGGGTGACAGGCAGCCAGTATTACCGCAGCTATGGTGTCATTCTCGAAGATGGCGCGCTCTACCGTTGGGGGCACGATGAGGGGCAGACCTCCGGCATCTGGGGTACCGGCTACACCGGCACCATCTGGACAGGCCATGCGCTGTTCCCCTACAAAGTCCTCGACGGCGTGGCGGATGCCTATGCTATCTCGGGAGGCTATGGCCGCACGCTGGCCCTGATGCAGGACGGCACTGTGCGCCACACCGGCTACGACGGCTACAACCTCGGAGGCGGCAGCGGCAACCGCACGCAATGGGCCACCATCGGCGGTGATTTCCTGACCCAAGTCACCAAGCTGCGCATGTACGGCAGCAGTTATGGTTCCTCGGCCATGGCACTGCGAGCTGACGGCAAGGCGGTGGGCTGGGGCATGGGTGGAGCCGGTCAATGCGGCAATGGCTACGCCGACTCGGGCAACTCGCCCAACCGCTTCGTGCTGATCGATCGGCCGATAGTGGATTTCTCGCGCTCGGGAACCATGGGCTGTGGCGAGGGCGGGGAATACCACAACGGCGCCTACCACTTCCTCACGGCCGACGGCCAGGTCATGTCAACAGGCCATGGTCAATACGGCCAGACGGGTGACGACGACAGCGACCATCGATTCGCCCCGTCGCCGATCCTATTCTGAAGCTCCCGAATTTCATTTCCCTGTTTCTTGAAGGAGCGTTCCGTGGGAACCATTTCTCTGGGCAAGATTGCCTTCACTTGGCGTGGCGCGTTTGATGCCAGCGCCACCTATGCCCGCCAGGATGTAGTGGGACACAACGGCGACAGCTTTGTCTGTCTGGTCGATGCCACTACGGGTGTGGCGCCGCACGCTAACTCCCCGGCCTGGGATTTGTTTGCGCAAGGCACGCAAGGGGTGTCGAGTCTGCCGGGGGAAGTCATCTATTTCGACGGCAACCAACTGGTGGCCCTGCCCGTCGGCCAGTCCGGGCAAGTGCTGACCATGGGCGCGCAAGGCGTTCCAGTCTGGGCGAAACCCGATGTGCGCTCGGGCACCAAGGTACTGAAACTGCCGGAGAACGCCAAGGGCGCGCAGCCCAACAGCTATCGCCAGTTCGGCCTCATCATGACCGACGGCAGCATCCGCGCCTGGGGGCGCAATGCCAACTGGAAGCTGGGCGACGGGACCACCTATGCGCGTTCCTACCCAGCGCGCACCGCGTTTCCGCCCGGGTTTCCGGGAGCTTTGAAACTCTATTACAGCCAGGACACCAACGGCTACTGCATCGACAAGAACGGTCAGTTGTGGGGCTGGGGCTACAACGGGTACGGTCAGCTGGGCACCGGCAACACGGCCAATCAGCCCGTGCCGGTCAACATGAGCGCCAATGCCAGCAATTCGATCGCCGGTAAGACGGTCGTGGATCTGGCGCTCAACTGCGGCGGCGAGGGTTACAACAGCACCCTGGTGCTGTGTAGCGATGGCACGGTCCACGCCTGCGGTTACAACGGTTATGGTCAGCTCGGCCTGGGTGACACCAATCAGCGCAACAACTTTGTGCAGTTGCCGGTGCTCTCCGGCATCACGCAGATTGCCGCAGGCCGGGAGCGCTACACCGCTTACTACGCGGTCAAGAACGACGGCACCCTGTATTCGTGGGGCTACAACGGCAACGGCCAACTGGGCGATGGCACGACCAACCAGGCCAACGTCGCCATGCCGCGTGCCGGTGGCAGCCTTGCCGGCAAAATCATCGTCAAGGTGTTCGGCGCCTACGTGCATGCCTTCGCCTTGGACAGCACCGGTGCCTTGCACGCCTGGGGCGTCAACGACTACGGGCAACTGGGCAATGGCAACACGGCTAACCAGTACACCCCGGTGCAGGTGGCCACCAATGTGGTGGAGGTCTATGCCGGCAGCTACGACTACCCGATCACCTATCTCAAGAAGGCGGACAAGACCCTGTGGGCCTGCGGCTATGGTGGCTACTGGGGCAACGCCAATGGCAGCTCGGGCGGCAACTGGAATCAGGTGCCGGTGGGGAGCACCGTGGTTAAGGCGGTTCATGGCGGCACCGCGTCCTACAACTATGGCGCGGCACTGATGGAGAACGGCACCGTTTACGCCTGGGGCTATAACGGCAACGGCGGTCTTGGCCTGGGGGACGCGACCAACCGCAGCAGCGTGGAACTGGTGCGCATCGCGCAACGCAAGGTGGTGGACATTTCGTCTTACGGCTGGAGTTCTGAGCAGGGCCTGGTGTTTCTGCTCGATGATGGGCAGGTTCTGGCCAGTGGCTACGCGGGTGAAGCTCAGTTGCCGGAGGACGACAGCGAAACCAGCTACGTGCCTTACCCGGTGATTCTCTGATGCCGAACGCCGCATTGTCTGAGGCCATCAAGGAAGCCTACGCCAGCGCGCCATCGGAACAGATCATCCTGCACACGCTGGAGTTGCGTCACCCGGCGTTCGTCGATGAGGCGGGTCAGCCGGTCGCCATCCGTGTGGTGCGCGACACGGGCGATTTGTGGGCACGACTGGAATCGCAAGCGCCGCTGCAAGCGGGCGAGCGCGTGCAGTTCGTGGCGATGGGGTTTGAGCTCGACTTGCCGCCCGTCGACACCATGCCGGTGCCGGAAATCACAGTAACGTTGGACAACGTTTCGCGCGAGATCGTCCGGCACCTGGATGCGGCAGCCGAGTCGCAGTCGGTGATCGAGGTCACTTACCGGCCATACCTGTCGACCGACCTCGAAGGCCCGCAGATGGACCCGCCCATCCACTTGGTGCTGACGGAAGTGGAGGCCGACATCTTCCGGGTCACCGGGCGTGCGCGCATGCTGGATGTGGGCAACAAGGCCTTCCCCGGCATTAGCTACACCGCCAAGACGTTTCCGGGTCTGACCCGATGAATCACACACCCCATTGGGCGGCCGAGTACATCGGTCGGCCTTGGCACGCCGGTGCGCGTGGCCCGGACGCGTTCGATTGCTGGGGCCTGTTCCTCGCCATCCAGCGTGACCACTTCGGACGAGACCTGCCCGAAATCCCGGTGGACGCCAACGACCTGCGCACCGTGATGACCACCTTCCGTGACCACCCCGAGCGGCAACGCTGGGTGGCCGTGGCGCAACCCGCCGAGGGCGATGCCGTGCTGCTGCGTCAATCCCGTCACCCGGTGCATGTGGGCGTGTGGCTCGCGGTCGATGGTGGTGGCGTGCTCCACGCGGTCAAGGACGCGGGCGTTGTCTTCCAGAAACTGCCTGAACTCCTGCTGCATGGCTGGCGGGTGGAGGGCTATTACCGATTCGTGGAGTCGTTGTGAGCGAAGTCAATCAGACCGCAGTGATTCTGCTGCGCAATCCCTTCCAGCCCAGTCAGCGCGAAGTGATGGTGGCCCACCCCAGCCAGACCATCCGGCAGTGGTTGGGCAGTCAGGGCATTGCCGAATTCGATCAGCCCACCGTCTGCATCAAAAACGGTGCCCCCGTGCTGCGTGCTGATTGGGCAGTCACGCCCGTCGATGGGGTTGTGCTCTTCATCACCTTGCCACAAGGCGGTGGAGGTGGTGGCGGTGGCAAGAACCCGCTGCGCACCGTCCTGATGATCGCGGTGATGGTGGTGGCCACGGTCTATGGCGGACCCTTGGGCGCGAGCCTGGGCTTCAGCGGCAACCTGGCCACCGCCGTTGGGTCGACCATCATCATGACGGCGGGCTCAGCGCTGGTTAGTGCCTTGGTGCCGCTGCCCACGCCCAACATGCCGTCGTTTGCCGGTTCGGGCGGGAGTCTCGCGCAGCCATCGCCCACCTACAGCCTGCAAGGCCAGGGCAACTATGCGCGACTCGCTCAACCCATTCCCGTTATCTATGGCCGCCATCTGGTCTATCCGGATTTGGCCGCCACGCCTTATGGCGAGTACCAGGGTAACGAGCAGTACTTGCACCAATCGCACTGCATCGGCTTGGGTGAATACGACATCGAGCAACTCCGTATCGAAGACACACCTATGACCTCGTTTGAGGAAGTCACTTATCAGATCGTCCCACCGGGCAGCGCGGTCACACTCTTTAACCCGGATGTGGTCACCGCGCCAGAGGTGGCTGGTCAGGAACTGCTGGCCGGCACCTGGACCGGCGGCTTTGCCATCAACCCGGCCGACAGCGAAGTGACGCACATCAGCATCGACATCCTGTTGCCGCGTGGGCTCTACTTCGCCAATGACGCTGGTGGTCTGGACAGCCGCAGTGCCAGCTGGAAGGTTGAAGCCCGGGCTATCGATGCCGAGGGCGACCCAATCAACGACTGGTTCACTCTTGGCAGCGAGAGCCTGACCGCTGCCACGACCACGCCACAGCGGATGTCTTACAAATATCCGGTCGCTGCCGGGCGCTACGAAGTACGGGCCACACGCTTGGATGGCAAGGACACCAACTCACGCGCCGGTCACGAGGTGCGCTGGGGTGAGGCCAGAGGCTATCTGGCCGGCGGCGTCACTTTCCCTGACAACGTGACGCTGCTTGCCATCCGCATGCGCGCTACCGACAACCTGTCGCAACGCTCCAGTCGGCTCATCAACTGCATCGTCACGCGCAAGCTGCCGGTCTGGTCGGTAGACTCCGGCTGGTCTGCTGCCACGCCTACGCGCTCGATCGCCTGGGCCTTTGCCGACATCCTGCGCGCGAGCTATGGCGCCAAACTGACTGATGCGAGGATTGATCTGGTCGCATTGGCACAACTCGATCAGGTTTGGACCGACCGGGGTGATCAGTTCGATGGCGTGTTCGATCAGCAGGTCACGGTTTGGGAAGCCCTGACCCGGGTCGTCCGCTGTGGTCGGGCGGTGCCTTTCCTGCAAGGCGGCATCGTGCGTCTGGTGCGTGACGAAGCCCGGCTACTGCCCGTGGCACTCTTCAGTCCGCGCAACATCGTCAAGAACAGCCTCAAGATCCAGTATGTGATGCCGGGCGAAGAGACGGCGGACGCGGTGACGGTGGAATTCTTCAGCAGCCGCACCTGGAAGCCCGATGAAGTGACGGTGAGCCTCCCAGGCTCCAGCAGCACCAATCCGGTCAAGCTGCGGCTCTTTGGTTGCACCAACGAGGCCCATGCGGTGCGCGAAGGCCTGTATCTGGCGGCGGCCAACCGCTATCGCCGTCGCATCATCACCTTGCGCACCGAGCTCGAAGGCCTGATTCCGACCTATGGCGACCTGATCGCAATTGCCCATGACATGCCCAGTTGGGGCGCGGGCGGTGAAATCGTCGCCTGGGATGCCGATACCCACACTGCCACGCTCTCGGAGCCGGTCGGTTTCATGGATGGCCAGCCGCATGTGATGGCCCTGCGTCGTCGTGATGGCGGCGTCAGTGGTCCGCACTCTGTGACACCCGGCAGCGATGCGCAGCAGGTGGTCTTTGCAGAACAGCCCGACATTCCCATCGAAACCGGCCTGTCGGCCGAGCGCACCCATTTCGCCTTTGGCATTGACGAGCAATGGAGCCTGCTGGCTCGGGTGATCGCCGTGCGCCCGCGTGGCGAGCAGGTGGAAATTACCTGCGTGGCCGAGCACCCGGCGGTGCATACCGCCGATCTCACCATCGGCGCCTGACCCACGCTGATTCCCCACCGTCTGTTGAAACCCACTTTGTTGCGCCCGCCTGGCATGCCAGCGCAGGCATTTGTGTTTGTTGAGGAGCCCCCCATGTCTGATGAACTGCAATCCCTTCCCCCCGAACTGCCGGCCGAACCCGTGTTGAGCCTGCGCGCCGAAGATCTGGATGATTTGCTCACCCGCGCCGCCGAACGCGGGGCCGAGCGTTGCCTTGCCCACCTTGGTCTGGAAAACGGCCACGCCGCGCGCGACATCCGTGAACTGCGTGACTTGCTCGAGGCCTGGCGTGATGCACGGCACACGGCGTGGCAGACAGTGATCAAGGTGGTCACCACCGGGTTTCTCGCCATCATCGTGGTCGGTGCCGCCATCAAGCTCAAGTTGATGGGAGGCTCGCAATGATCGAAACCCTGCTCGGTGGCCTCCTCGGCGGTGCCTTCCGCCTTGCGCCCGAGATCCTGAAATGGCTGGACCGCAAGGGTGAGCGTGGCCACGAACTGGCGATGCAGGACAAGGCGCTGGAGTTCGAGAAGCTGCGCGGAGCCCAGCGCATGGCCGAGATTGGTGCTGCGTCCGATGCTGCCTGGAACTTGGGCGCTGTCGAGGCCTTGCGTGATTCGGTGGCGGCACAGGGCCAAAAATCGGGGGTCGGTTGGGCCGATGCCCTGTCGGTCAGCGTGCGGCCGGTGATCACCTACTGGTTCATGGCGCTCTACTGCGCGGCCAAGACAGCAGCGTTCGCGGCCGCCGTAACCGCTGGCGCAGGTTGGGGCACCGCTGTCCTGCACGCCTGGACTGAGGCCGATCAGGCGCTGTGGGCTGGGGTGTTGAACTTCTGGTTCCTGGGGCGTGTGTTCGACCGGGTACGGCCGTGATCGCGGTTCCGCAGGCGGCCATCGATCTGGCCAAGCGCTTCGAGGGCTTCCACCGCGTGCCGAAGAACGATTCTGGCCGCGCGCATCCCTACGTCTGTCCGGCCGGCTACTGGACTATCGGCTACGGTCACCTCTGCGATCCGAATCATCCGCCGATAACAGAGGCTGAAGCCGAGGCCTATTTGGCACGTGATCTGCAGACGGCGCTGGCGGCGACCTTGCGCCACTGCCCTGTGTTTGCCACCGAACCCGAAGGGCGGCTGGCTGCCATCGTGGACTTCACCTTCAACCTCGGCGCGGGGCGCTTGCAGAGCTCGACACTGCGTCGGCGCATCAATCAGCGGGACTGGGCAGCAGCCGCGACTGAGCTACGCCGATGGGTCTACGGCGGCGGGAAAGTACTACCAGGACTCGTCACGCGGCGGGAGGCAGAGGTCGCTTGGCTGCTTCGCAACGCCTGACCGCAGAGGCACGCGGAAGATCTTGGCTTTCCCGTCTAACAGCGCGTTCATGTCATCCACACCACCAACTACCGGAAGATCCGCATCATGAAAAATGAATCCGAATGGCAGACCCAGATCGCAGAGCAAAACGCGGCAGATGCGCTGACCAATACGCGTGGCACGTTGATGCGTGCCCTGCAAGAACTTGACTCGTATATCGAGAAGTTCGACGCAGCCGATAGCCCCGCCAGGAAGGCTGAGGCGCTCAACTGGACACTCAATTACTTGGCGACGGGCATTGCACCAAACCTTCGTCTAGACCTGATCGCCAACGCTCAAGCGCAGTTCACCCGACTGGCGAAATGACTTGCTGCTGATCGCTCTCATCCTCTTCGGCATCGCCAGGATCAGCTCCGTCCGCAACAACCGCCGCCGCTTTACCCATGGCTCGTTCGACCAGTTTGACCAGGGCGGCCTTTCTGCTCTTGTAGAAGCTGTCAAAGTCGTCCGCTCGGAGCGCGGTCGTATCGATGAGGTGCGACCCGACAATGGCGTTCATCTGGGCGTCTGCAAGCTGAACCTGCGTATGAGCCTGCAATTTTGACAAATAGATCGATGGCGCATGCCCGCCGATCATCCGGTTTGCCTTATAGGAAATCGGGGTTTTGTTGACGACCGAGTTGTAGACAGCGCGCTTAATGCCGTTCTTCTCACACCAGTCCTGCGGAAAGATGTGATGAATATCCAGCGCAAGCTCCTCGTCGTCGAGTTCCTGGATCTTTGCCTTCCAGAAGAAGTCTTGGGCCCCTTCACGAAGTACCAGCACATTCAGGCCTTTGTACGCGGCGGACAGGCGCGACGTCATCGTGTCTAAGCGGTCGGGACTGAACGCCGCATCTGCAATGGTTCGCGGTATTGCGTCGTCACTGTCGATCCACTGCAATAGATCCTCGACGTCGTTCGCGATTCGGGTCTCGATGGCGCTGCCGTAGAGTTCGCCGAGAACGCCACTCCAGTACCAGTGAGAGAGTTTCTGGTAAATGCGCGGCTCAAGCCAGCGTTCGCGCAGCTGCGCGAGTACCGAGGCGAGAGGAGCCAGTTGAGTTCGATAAGGCAGCTCGCGCGGAGTTTTCACACATTCCTTGCGCAAAAACTTGGCCGCGAGAAGGAAACCCGCCTCGACTTCGTCTGCCCATTTGGCATACGCGCTCAAGGACATCGCAAGTATCGAGACACGCTTTGCACTCACCGGCTGCACGGATTTGCCGGTTTTCCCCGAAGCCACATCGGCGCGGCGCAACTCCAGCGTGTGCAACATGGATACGGCCTGCAGGAAGTCTGTGGACTCCACCTGCGACAGAAGCGCCTCTTTGCACAAGCGCTGATACCGGCCCGAAACATTTCTGGCGTCGTTGCCATGCCAGTCATCGCGCAGGTTGAAGCCGTCAGCCGCGTAGGTGGCGGTGACCAATTCGAACACGTTGAGGGGGACGCCACCGGTGTTCACTTTCTCGAAGACCAGGCAAACTGCTTCCTTCGTCGTGGCCTTACCCAGCTGGATAACGGGTAGCTGATAGTTGCGGAAGGCATTCAATACCTGCCGACGGAACTGCATGTACAGGCCGAATTTTTCCGGCGCGTACTCCTGCAACGCTTCTTCCCATGCATCCGAGTTAAGAATCTGATCGCACGGAAAGTACAGCTGCTCGCACTCCTTCTGAATCGTCGTCAAATCGCGGTCGATCTGTCGGCCAAAGTTGGAGCGTTTGATCTTGTCCTCTTCGATCGCCTCGATGGCGTCTTCCAAGTGATCCCCGCCTTCCAACGCCACCTCGATGTTCCAGTAGTAGTGGCGTCGAATGGGCTTGCCCTTTTCGGTGCGAGTCTTCACTGCATCCTTTGTGGCCAAGACTTGCGTCAGGGTGGTTAGGCGTTGTTGGCCGTCGAGAATAAGCAGCTCCGCGTCTGACGAATCGGGCAGTTGCGCAATCCCCTCCACTGGGCGCACCTGGAATTTGGCTTCGCCGCCGGTCTCCAGCAGCATGACCGCCCCCACAGGGAACGACCTGGCGATGCTCACCAGCAGGCTCCGAATATGCTGGTCATCCCATACCCACCCGCGTTGGAAGTCTGGTAGCTGAATTTTTGCCTTGATTATTTCTGCAAGGATCTCAGGCAATAACCGCTTGGTGCTGTCGAAAGTGCTCATCCCTTACTCCTCGCGCTTAACGGCCAGCTGCTTTTGCGGCTGTCTCTACCCATTTCGAGAAATTGTTGTAGCCGTCGTCATCGACCCAATCGTAAGTCTTGTACATCTCAGAGAAATAACGTCGCTGGCCATTAACCGTGACGTACCAGCTATCGAAAGGATTCTTTCCCTTCAAATCCGTCTTGCCGGATGAATCTTTGACCTTGTTGATGTAAATCCCAAGTAATCCGTTTCCGCGCTTATGGCTTTGCGATATTTCGTATCCGACGTACTCGCGCTCAGAGGTTTCCGCTCCGATGAGAACTGCCGTAACTGATGTCCCTTCCAACTGCTTATCGATCCATTTCTTGATTGCTTCGTCACCCTTTTTCTTGACCTCCTCCCAATCAGCGGCATCCCAAAAACCCGCCGATTCTCTGTCAGCCTTCGTAACCCAGCTGTTGCGCACTTGGCCAGCACGCCAGACATCGCGTTCAAAATGGAAACTGAAAAATACACGTCGTGCCATATTTTTACTCCTTGGAAATTAGTCCGATGAAATCAAGCGTGCGAGAAATGAGTTCGGCTGGCTTTTCTGCCGCCTCGCCAAGCCTGCTGAATTGTTCACGCAGACCTGTCTTTGCATTCGGGTAATGCGTGTCAAACGTCGAAGACATTTCAGACCAAATCTCGTTGGCCATATATCCGGTTGCCCCGAGGGGAACCACGTTCAAACCGTGCTGGCGGGCGATTTCGTACTCTCGTCGAACACCGCCAGCGGACACGATCTGCCCGTCAACTCGCTTATTGCCAAGAACTACAAGACAGATGCCCGCCGCTGAAATCAAGTCCTGGCGATAGTCTTCCCACAGACGCTGGCGAACCGCCTCGTCAGGGTTGGCTCGTGGAAACGGGCGCATAACCAACGAATCTTCTATGTGACCAGTTCGGGCGCGATAGACCTCTTCAATTGCACCCGTAATGACGGCGTCACCAACCCCCAGGCCCACACCGGTTGCAATGCGATAGCCCTGTTGCACAAGCGCACGACTCAGGTCACGCAAGAACTCTTCCGTCATCGATTTTGTCCACGCGCCATACTCTTCAGCGCTGCCAGAAATAAAGATCGTCCTCTGGCGATACTGCCGTTCAATTCTCGCCAGCATCCCAGTAATCTGCGCGTAATCATCGATCAACAGAGTCTTGATGTTGAATCTCTTGAGATCTTCAATTGCTAGTCGTTGCTTGATCTGCGCGTTCTCAAATTCGGCATCGCTTTCATCATCCTGCTTTGTCCTCTTCTTGAAGATGCAGTAGTGCCGCCGCTGGTTCTCACGAAACGTCACTCGGACTCGGCTAAGGACGTACTCAAGGTTGGGATCAGTAAAGCTGAACCCTATGAACAGAAACGTCTTCGATACGAGATCGCCCGCGAGCGCGTTAATAAATGCGCCACGCTTGACGTGATACTTCTCGTAGTCGTCCTTGATAAGGACTGCGTCGTGAGGATGCTCTACATCACCGTGCATCTTGTAAACAATGGCATCGCGCCGGGCTTTAGTGGTGGCGAGTTGCTCTGTCGTGTACTTGACGTCCGGAATTTTTCCAGCCCCCTTCAGGGCAGCCTCAATTAGTTGGTCGTAATTGGTCGTCCAATAGGTGCTGATGGGAAGACGGGCCAGAATTCGATGATTTTCTGTAGGCGCAACACCGACCGAAAGTTGATCAATGATGGCTTGATTGAGCCGATGCCTGTTGCCAGCGTTTTCATTGCAGTGGTACTGAGCAACTGCCACTAGATCGCTTTCCTTATCCACGTCGAGGCGCAGTTCGTCGGCGATTGGCCGAAGCAGTTCGCGCCAATTCACAAAGCCAGCTGACGCTGACAACCCAGCGCCCGCGAAAATGGCCGCATTGTCTTCCCGGATTTCCTTCAGGAAGTCCTTAATGAACAGTTCAATTTCCCGATCATCCATCTCAGACAGATCCTCCACGCGAAACTGACCACCCCGAAGACAAAGCTTCAGCCTGCTGCAACACCGTTTGCACCGCCGTGTCCTGGAGGTCGGGCGGGTAACCGTACTTCCGCAGGATGCGCTTCACCAGCACCCGCATCCGTGCGCGGGCAGAGTCCCGGTGGGCCCAGTCAACCGACACGTTCTCGCGCAGACTCATCAGCAATTCGTGGGCGATCAGCTTGAGCTTGTCGTCCCCCATCATCTGCACGGCGCTCTCGTTCTCAGCCAGGGCGTCGTAGAAGGCGATCTCTTCGTCGGACAACCCGGACTCTTCTCCACGCTGGCGGGCTGCGCGGATGTCCTTGGCCAGTTGAATCAACTCCTGCAGCACCTCGGCGGTGGTGATGGCGTTGGCGTGGTAACGCGCTACCGCGTCCTCCAATCGCTCCGAGAACGCCTTGGTCTGTACGACGTTGGCCTTGCTGCGCGAGCGAATGCCGTCGTTGATCAGCTTGCGCAAGGCTTCCAGCGCAAGGTTCTTCTTCTCCATCTGCTGAACTTCAGCGAGGAATTCGTCCGAGAGGATGGAGATGTCCGGGCTCTTGATGCCCGCAGCGGCCAGGATGTCCACGATCTCGGTCGAAACCACCGCACGGCTGACGATCTGTTGGATGGCCAACTCGCGCTCTTGTTGGGTCACTCCGGAGCCAGTGCTGCTCTTGACCAGCGCGGCACGGATCGCCTGGAAGAAACCGACTTCCTCCCTGATTTCGCGGGCCTCGTCGGATGCGGATGCTAGGGCGAACGCCTTGGACAATGCCAGCACGGCGTCCTGATAACGACGGTGAGCGTTCTTCTTGCCCTCCTTGGTTTTCTCTTTTTCAGCTAGCTTCTGTTGCAGGTCGAGAATCCACTCGATGGCCCCCGCCATCATCGCTAGGCGCTCCTGTGGTGTTCCGCTCATCGCGGAGACGTAGTCGTAGCCGTGGTACATGTCCCGCACGACCTCGTACTTCTCCATCATCACCGCGATGGCCTGCGCTTCGTCGACTCCGGTGTTTTCCTGGTCGTTCTTGGAGTACTGCTGCAGAGCAGACTTCAAGCTTTGCGCGATGCCGATATAGTCCACGATCAACCCTGCGGGCTTGTCGCGGAACACGCGGTTCACGCGCGCAATCGCCTGCATCAACCCGTGGCCTTGCATCGGCTTGTCCACGTACATCGTGTGCATACACGGCGCGTCAAAACCGGTGAGCCACATATCGCGAACGATGACCAGCTTGAGCGGGTCTTTGGGATCGCGGGCACGCGTGGCCAGCAGATCGCGTCGGGCCTTGTTGCCGATGTGCTGTTGCCATTCCTGCGGGTCGCTCGCCGCCCCCGTCATCACGATCTTGACCGCACCTGCGTTGTCATCGGCACTGTGCCAGTCGGGTCGCAGCTTGATGATCTCGTCGTAGAGCTTCACGCAAATGCGACGGCTCATACACACCACCATCGCCTTGCCATCAAGGGCAGCCACGCGATCCTCGAAGTGGGCAACCATGTCCTTGGCTACCAGAGCGAGGCGCTTGTCGCTGCCAACCAGGGCTTCAACGGTTGACCACTTCTTCTTGAAGCGCTCCTGGTCGAACTCGGAATCCTCCTCGGTCAGATCGTCAACCTCGGCGTCAATCTTTGGCTTCTCGTCCTCGTCGAGTTCAATGCGCGCCAGCCGCGATTCGTAGTAGATGGGCACGGTCGCGCCATCCTCAACAGCACGGCTGATGTCGTAGATGTCGATGTAGTTGCCGAACACCGCCGGGGTGTTGACGTCATCCGCCTCAATGGGCGTGCCGGTAAAGCCGATGAAGGATGCGTTTGGCAGGGCGTCGCGCATGTACTTGGCGAAGCCGTAGGAGATCTCGCCGGTCTTCGCGTCCACCTTGGCCTTGAAGCCGTATTGGCTGCGGTGCGCTTCATCCGCGATGACGACCACGTTGCGGCGCGTGGTGAGCGGCTCCGCAATCTCGCCGAACTTCTGCAAGGTCGTGAAAATCACGCCGCCCGATGCCCGGCTCAAGACCTTCTGAAGATCTTCGCGGCTCTCTGCCTGCACCGGCGTCTGCCGGATCAGGTCGCGGCACATCGAGAACGTCGAGAAGAGTTGGTCGTCGAGATCGTTCCGGTCGGTCAGCACCACCAGTGTCGGGTTGGCCATCGCCGGGTGCTTGACCAGTTGCCCGGCATAGAACGCCATTAGCAGGCTTTTGCCGGAGCCCTGGGTGTGCCAGATGACACCGACCCGTTGATTGCCTCCCGGCAAGGACGCAGTCACCGTGCTGTTGACCGCGTGTCGCACCGCGTGGAATTGGTGGTAGCCCGCGATGATCTTGGCCAGCCCCGAACCAGTTTCACCGAAGACCGTAAAGTGACTGAGCAGATCGAGCAGGCGGCGATGCTCGAACACGCCTTCGATCAGTGTCGAGAGTTCCGGCGCACCTTTCGGGGCAACGTCCGTACCGTCGGTGGTACGCCACGGCATGAAGCGCTCAAGGTCTGCCGACAGTGACCCTACGCGGGCTGCAATACCGTCTGAAGTGACCAGCAGCGCGTTGGTGTTGAACAGCGCCGGAATCTGCTTCTTGTAGGTCTGCAGTTGGTTGAATGCACCCAGCAGATGCGCGCCCGCGCTGCCCGGCGCTTTCAGCTCGATCACGCCCAGCGGCAAGCCGTTCACGAACACCACCACATCGGGCCGCCGGTTGTTCTGGCCGTTGATCACAACGAACTGGCTTACCGCCAACCAGTCGTTCAGTTCCGGATGTTGGAAGTCGATGAGCGCGACCTTCCCAGCGGTCAGCGTGCCGTCGTCGGCGTAATACTCGACGTCCACGCCTTCCGTCATCAGCTTGTGGAGGCGGCGGTTCTCTTCAAGCAGCGATGGCAGCTCGGATTGCATCACCCGCCGCACGGCATCCTGACGCGCCTCCAACGGAAGGCCAGGATTCAGACGCGCGACGGCGTCCTCAAACCGCTTCTTGAGCACAACCTCATCGTGACTTTCGCGCTCCGGTCGGTGTCCATCGGGGCCGATGTCCTCCTCGCGTTCGATGCTGTATCCCAGCCCTCCCAACTGTTCCAGTAATGCCAGCTCAACGGCGGCCTCCGACAGAAACGCCATTACGGTTCTCCTTGTTCTTCGATGGGCTGAATCGCCACCAGCTTCAATAGCCCGTCGTAATGCTCACGGTCGACAGCCATCATCATTTCGAGCGTGTCGCGCAACACGGGTTGGGTTTCTGCAAGTAGAGAAAGATCGTGTCCCGGATCAGCGATTGCGCCAGCGTGTGAGTACGTGTTGAGCAAGCGGAGGATGCGGGTCTTTTTCGCGCTGTCAAAATCCACCCGCTCGAGTCGTGGGCCGAGATCTCCGCTCATCTCGGGGAAGCGGAAAGCGAGGAATGCCTCGATCAATCGGCGCGCGACGTTGGGCAAACCGTAATGGTGTTCCAGTTGGACAACGTCATTGCGGTGAGCCTCCTCGTAGACGCGCTTGAACAGGTACTGGTACTCCGATTCGTACTGTTCGAGCAGAGGGTCAAGGTGGCTTAACTCACTTGTGCGTGATCCGTCAGCGTGACGCCGGGTGCGAAGCAGAAAAAACCGACCGGGTCGCCGATCAATCTGGCGACTGTTCTGCTTTGGCAGGTGATGGAACCAGTTTTTCACCAGCCGGAAAAACGAGAAGCTGTGCGTCAAGATGAAAAGCTGCCCTGCATCCTTGGTGCGATCCTTCATGTAGCCGAAGGCCGAGAACAGCGCGTTGTCATCGAGGCTCGATACCGGGTCGTCAATGACGACAACCCCATTCTTCAAGTCGAATGTTCTGTCCTGTAACGACTTGAGAAAATAGAGGAATGCAATCGCTGTGCGCTCTCCGTCGCTCAAGTGCGATACGTACTGGCCGCTGCGGGTCAGCGCGTAGCCGGTGCCCTTCACCTCGAAGCGCAACTCGTCGCGCCCAAGGTAGGCGCATAGCTCTGCGGTCAGCTCGTCAGCGGGACGGCGATGTTCGAGGATCGCGCGTTCCAGTTCATTGATCTGCGTCTGGGTTGCTGCCTGCGTACCCCTTATGCCATCCAGTTCGGTAGTCGCGGCCGTTACCGCACCGGAGAGCTGGACGAATTCGGCGTGCGCCTCCGCGACATACGAGGCTTCAAGCTTCTTGCACGCACTGTCGACCGACGCCGTGAACTCTGCGGAGATGCTGTTGTGCTTCTCCACGATCCCATTGAATGCGGCGACTGAGTCGGTAATCGAGGAGGGTCTCGCCGTAGCTTGTGCCTGCGTGGCGGTGGGTGCGAACGGCTGATCGCGCTTGGCCTCGACACGCGAAATGAGGGCATCGAGCGCAGCTTGGGTCTCTGACTGCGCCGTCAACACCATTGCGCACGCGGGGGGCACTTCGGGCACGAGCGCTTCATAGAAACGCGAAGCATCCGGCAACGACAGTGAGGCCGCAGTCTGCTTGGCCGCCTTCAGCTTCGAAAGAAGAGCGGACAGGTCTTTCTGAAAGCCCGCGAAGGCATCGTTGAAGTGAGCTTCGAGCGCGGCGCGACGCGCTGCCTGAAGCGGCTGCTGGCAGAAGCGGCAGGTGTCGGAGGCGTGCTCGACCGAGTGCAGATGAAGCCCTTCTTGCACCCACGCGGCTAGCTTGGCATTGCTGGTCAGTTCATCGAGCGTCTGCGCAACGACGGAGCGACCGACCAGCGTATCTACTTCACTAGTCAACGCATCAAGTTCGATGGATGGCGCAACAACCTTGCCGACTAGGGGCTTTGGCTGGGCGTTCTTCTGGCTATGGAGCTGTGCTTTCTGCTCGTCGGACAGAGTCGCGGCCGCCGCCTGCTGCGCATCCATTGCTTCAACGGCACGCCTGAAATTTCGCTTGTCGTAGTTGTTGTAGGTCGGGCTGTTGGCGGTGGTCAATAGCTCCTTGATGAGCTTTGCCTTGTCTTTGCAGAAATCGTCCAGCTTTGACTCTGCTTTCGTCTTCTCGGCCTGGGCAGTTCGCAACGCGATGTCGGTCGTGGCGAGTTCCTTTTTGAGCTGCTCGACCCGTGCCTGCTTCTCGACGCTGTCTTCGCCAAGGAAGTAAATCGGCGCAATGCCGCCCGTTTGCGACAGGGTGGCACTAATGAAATCCCGGTTGAAGACGCGCACTTGCGGCAGTTGCGCCGAAGCGAAAGCGGAACCTGCGACCTTCGTTGTGCCATCGATCTCCAGTGCCGCGTCACCTTCGAGGACCGCGGTCTTCTTCTCAACGAGCGAAAGCAGCCATGACAACGTCGTTTTGCCGCTGCCGTTCCATCCATAGATGACATTGAACTGCGCGAACGGGTGCAGCTCTGTTGGCCAAGCAAAGTCGCGGAACACTCGGAGCCGTAGCTTGGCGATGCGAGTCAACTTCATGCCGACTCTCCTTGTCCTTCGACGGGCTCCACAGCCGGAGCAGGTGCGCCGCGCGCAGCGTTCAGCGCTTCGACGTAGGCATCCCGATCCAGTTGGTAAAGCAAACGGCTGACTTCGATGTTGATGGGCAGCTCATCGCCTCCCGGCAGCAGGAAACGCAAGGTTGGCGAGTCGCCGTCCTCGATGTCCACCGCCAGCCCCACGTGCGCATCGATCAGCGCGTTGTACTGCGCAAATCGCTCCCATGGCTCGCGTGAGCTGATCGGGTTGATCTGTGCATCCAGATAAGCCTGATGCAGAAAGGCCACGATGGCATCAGCTGCCAAGATTGCCGCGCGCCGGTGATAGATAGTCAGGGCTTGGATGAAGCCGTCTTTGCCATGACTCAATGGCCCCCCGTCGTTCCTCAGTACACGGAGTGACTCTGCCAAGCCGTTGTGGTGCTTGATGAGGTCTGCGAATTTTCTGTCCCGAACATCTCCGCGCCGGAGCACCCGTGTCGCCGCAGACACCCATTCTGTAATCGCTGCCTCGTCCCGAGGTTTCAGGGGTGCCGTTGGGTTGTCGAGTTGATCGATGACTACCCGGCAGACACACTCAACCAGTCCCTTCGCAGCATCAATCGAAGCGTCGCTATCGCTTCCAATGTTTGCTTGCAACGCCTCAAAGGTGTGCTGCAGCATCGGCGCATCGCGCCAATACTTGCAGGCCTCGCGGATGCCGGTGCACCAATCCAAGCTCATACCGCCGCTCCGACGAGTCGTTCGGCATCCGGTACACGCAGCTCGCCCGAGATGAGTTTGGGCAACAAGGTATCGCGGAGCTGGGCGAGAGCGTGGGACTGCTGACGATTTTGGATAACCTGTTCCATTGGCAACCGTACTGCCTCGGAAAAAGCTTTAATCACGCTATCGGCGGCGGTGAAAACGCGAATTTCGCGTAACTGGTCTGGCTTGACTCGCTGATGGCTATTGGACGTTCCAGTCACCAATTGACGCATCGCGCTATTGAATTCAGATGACGACGCGAGGCAATACAAGAATGCGTTGTTTGCGGGCGGTCTAGGCGTCCATACGATGAATTCGGTTGAACAAACTGCATTTACGCCAGCCTTCCCGACCTGCCATACACGCGGAATATGGGGATTGAGCTTCGATACCAGTACGGCACCATCTGGCACTGGAGTTTTGTTACTCTTTATTGCGCTTCCAAGTTCGATATATGGAGATTGTGCAGAATCAAAAGCGGGCAGGCTGTAGTGTGTAAAAGTGTCTTGAGGCGAGTTTCCTGGGTTCACCGCCCCTTTTCCCTGTTGCGCGACATCGCCGAATGCGAAGACACGCCATCCTGCCGGAATATCCCCTGACTCCGATTCAACGATCCTGTCGGGAAAGATGTCGTATAGATGCGCAGGTAGTCCAGCCCGCGATTGGCCGCGCAGCCAGCACCCCTCCAGCTTGGCGCGTACTGGCTCAAAGTCTATGAACCACGCCTTGAATAATGCGTGGGCCATCGATGCTAGCGTTTCGCTCGCGCGCCGGTTGAGTTCGATCTTGTCGTCCAGGGTTCCGAGGATGTGGGCGATAGCACGTTGTTCACGAACCGGTGGGCAATTCAGTTCAATTTTGTTGAGATTGCCTTGTGTCAGCTTCGGCATCACAGCGCCTGTAAGATAGCCACTAATGTCCGTCCCCGCGATGGCATACATTAGGAACCGAGTGTCAGCCTTGTCGTTGCCTGTGACAATGTGCGCGTGATTGTTGACCCACGATTTCCCACGCGCCATGAAAGCAATAGGCGTTTGCCGAGTTCGCAAATTTTCACCGTCTTCAGCAATTAACAAGTAATCGCCGTCGAATAAGTAACCGTCTACATAATCAACAATTCCTGAGGCTCCGTAGTACGGATAGGGCCCAGGGCGCCTGTCTGATTCTTTTACCGGCTTGCGCTTGCCATCGTGGTTAACGGTCAGATCACCAAGCAGAGCTGTGTGCCACTCATTCACCATACCCAAGCTCCTTCAGATTGGCCTCAATCGCCGCATCCAGCTTGTTCGCTGCTGCCCGCTGTTCACGCCACTGCGCGGAGAGCCGTGCCACCTTTTCTTCGAAAGGCTCGCCGTCGTCCGCTTGTTCCAATGCGCCTACGTAGCGCCCCGGTGTCAGCACGTGGCTGTGCTTGCGGATGTCGTCCATTGATGCCGACTTGCAGAAGCCAGCCACGTCAGCGTACTGGCCTGCGCCTTCTTCTCCACGCCAAGCGTGGTAGGTGTCAGCGATCTTCTGGACTTCCTCGTCTGTGAGTTCGCGTCGGGTGCGATCCACCAGCACGCCCATCTTGCGGGCGTCGATGAACAGTACGTGTCCCCGCCTGTCACGCAGGCCCTTGCCGGGGTTCTTGTTGCGGGCTAAGAACCACAGACAAGCAGGGATCTGCGTGGAGTAAAAGAGCTGCCCGGGTAGCGCCACCATGCAATCCACCGCGTCGGCTTCGAGCATCGCCTTACGGATGTCGCCTTCGCCCGACTGGTTGGAGCTCATCGATCCGTTGGCCAGCACCACGCCCGCCGTGCCGTTGGGTGCGAGGTGGTGGTAGATGTGCTGGAGCCACGCGTAGTTGGCGTTGCCCACGGGCGGTACTCCGAACTTCCACCGCACGTCCTCACGCAGTCGGTCGCCACCCCAATCGGAGATATTGAACGGCGGGTTGGCTAGGATGTAGTCCGCTTTCATCGGAGCGCCGTCGCCCCCACGTTGGGCGGCAAATTCGTCTTTGTGGAAACTGCCTTCGTTGTTCCAGAAAATCTTGGAGTCGATGCCACGCACCGCCAGGTTCATCTTGGCAAGTCGCCACGTCACGTAGTTCGACTCTTGCCCGTAAATGGCGATGTCGCCAATTCGGCCGCCGTGCTCCTGCACGAACTTTTCGGACTGCACGAACATCCCGCCCGAGCCGCAGCACGGATCGTAGACGCGACCTGAGTACGGTTCGAGCATTTCGACCAACACCCGTACCACGGAACGCGGGGTGTAGAACTCCCCACCGCGCTTGCCTTCGGCTCCGGCGAACTGACCCAGGAAATATTCGTACACGCGCCCGAGAATGTCCTTCGAGCGGTCGCCTTCCTCGTTGAGCGCTATGCCAGAGATCAGGTCGATCAGCTCGCCCAGCATCACCTTGTTGAGCGCGGGTCGGGCGTAGTCCTTGGGCAGCACACCCTTGAGCGACTCGTTGTCCTTCTCGATGGCGCGCATCGCGTCATCGATCAAGGTTCCGATGGTGGGCAGCTTCGCGTTGGCCTGCAGGTGCGACCAGCGTGCCTCTTTCGGAACCCAGAATACGTTATCCGCGAGGTACTCGTCTTTGTCCTCGGCGGCCTGCGCATCTTCAGCCAGAAGCGCCTTATGCTTGGCCTCGAAGGCATCAGAGATGTACTTCAGGAAGATGAGTCCGAGCGCGACGTGCTTGTAGTCGCTTGGCTCCATGTTGCCGCGCAGCTTGTCGGCGGCCTTGAAAAGGTCAGCCTCGAAGCCGAGGTTGCCCCCGTTGCCGTTCTTGGCGGTGTCGTTCTGTGCCATCGTGTTCTTATCCTTTGCGTGATGTCTTTGCTGCCGGGGCTTGATACCCCGGCGCGAGCTTTGCGTTCTCAACGCCGTACAGCGCCAGCGGGTCGCTTAGCCATAGGCGGTACTGTTCTTCCTTGAGGCGGTGGTCGGGCGAGCAGTCCACGCTCCAGCGCAGCAGCATGTAGCCCGCCACCGCAGCCCGTACACGCATCCGAATCGAGCCATCGGTCATCCCGTAGTCCATATGGATGATCTCGGGGCGTTCGAGGCGCGGGTGCGGCACGAAGTCCAGTTCGACGATGCGCGTCCACTGGATATCGTTGTCCGGTCGTTCGTTGGCCTGCGCCTCCTCATCGAGCAAGGTCGGCACTTCGATGCGCGTGACAACGAAGTCGCGGAATTCTCCGCTCTTGCGGTCAAAAGCCCGGGCGTGCCAGCGCAGGCCGGTATCCACCAACGCAAACGGCACGATGATCCTTTCGGACTCGCCGCTGCTCATCGAGTGGTAGCGGATGGCGACTGGCCGCTTGGCGTGGATCGCCCGGCAGACCGGTGCCAGCACATCCATCTTCGGATTGCTCAGGGCGGTGGGCGACTCGCACGGCAGCAGCGGCTGCGTTGCGCCGTTTACACCATCGCCGAAGCCCAGAGCCAGCGCCGACAGCACGCGCTGCGATGCGTGGTCGAACAGGGGAGAGAACGACTGCCCGATGCGGTAGATCTTGTTGCTGCCATCAAAGATGATGTTCTGCGGCGCGATTTCCCGGTACAGCGCCAAGTCGCGTGTTGCCCCTGCCGGAGCCACACCGAATCGGTCAATCAGGTCGGGGCGACCGATCTCACCGAAAAAGTAGAGGCGAAAGTCGATGTAAGCCAGCCGCTCGCGCTGGGCGTGGCTCAGGCTCTCGACACGTTGTGGTTGAGTCACCGAAGGCTCCTCATCCAAGACGGGCGACCAAAAGACTGTGATTGGTTTTATGTTTGTCCATTGCCAGGCGGTTCATATCATCAAAGTGATGACATTATGCGCCACAAATTGGACGACAACAACACGGATGCATCTGAGCCTTGGGGGGGCAAGTTCGATTCCGTGTTTGGGGATTGAAGCCGCGTCCACAACTGATCAACCATTTGAGCACGATCGAACTCCAGGCCCGACATGAAAACGGATGGTGTTGGCTTTGGCTTCAATCCTTCAGTCCGGTGCCGTAGAATTCTGTACAGGCACCCGCCCGAGTTGTGAGCGACTCAAAAAAGGATCTTGCACCCCGAAGTTTTCATCCGACCATTGGGATTCCCACTGTGCTGGATGCGTAATCGCTCAACGTCCCGCGCAGAATTTGGAGAATTTCAATGAAGTCCGACTTCAGTTCCCTCGCGTTTGTCTTCCGCCAGAGCCTCGTGGCATCTGGTCTTTCCATCTCGCTTGGTCATACTCAGCAACTGCTTGCCGCCAGCCTTGGCTATGGCAGCTTGGCAGCCATTCAAGCATCAACCGAAGAAGTACCTGGTCTCGAGGGGGCAGACTTCGTCATTCTTGACATTACAGGCCTGACCGCTCGGGCGGCATCCCTTGGTTTGGGCTCTGTATCGGATCAGATCACCGGTGCGATTGTCTCCGCCATCAAGAGCGATCCTGAGCCGCCAGCCGTTTTCCTGACCCCGCTTGACTTCATCGAGGATGTCGCAGGTCGGTTTGCCAACGACACGGTGATGGATCACGATGCCGTGTCCAACGCTGCCGCCAACACGAACGCCTACTTCGAAGGCGCCTACCTCGAGGCGACTGAACCCGATGAGGCATTGAAGGACTCCCGCGAGTTTTGGGAGATCCCGGTCGAAGGCAATGTCGGCATGGATCAAGACCCTGATAAGCCTTTCAGCGGAGACAACATCCTGGTCAAAGGTGTTGTGCGGATCTGGAAAGCTGGCCGGGTCTGCCTCATGAACGACATGGAGCTCGACATTGGCGCTGGTGTCGATGACAGCTACTACGACCTTGACGAAACCAACGCGTAGCGCGTTCGATCCAGTGCAAACCAAAAGATCACCCATTTACGCCCATTGCAAGGTCTCATGGCTTTGAAAATGGCTGAATGGGTGACCAACACCAATCGGTACCGTCAGTTTTAACAGCCCTTACTTTGGTAGGTAGTTGCTTGCTATCTGCAAGAGACCACCAACGACAACAAGCGCAAGCCCTAATTTCGACAACCATATCGATCTCACGTACCGCTTTACATCCTCTGGTGTCGGATCGGGCACAGTAAGAACTCCGCGACCTTTGAGATATTCATCGTGATCGACGAAGCTGATTACCGTCAAATAGCGCCAAACAAGATAGGCGCCTACGATCGTCAAAATAATTCCTAGCGTGTTGAGATGACTACTCATGTTGACTTGCTTGATTGGTCATCATTGATGTTCAACGCTCTCAAAATTGTTGGCGTGCATTGGTCACATTGATTCTAGGTGCTTATTGATTCGCTCAAGTAGCAGCTCAAATTCCGGCTGCCCCTGATAGTAAAGCGCAGTAGACTTCCTGTATTCCCGAGCGAAAAGTTCGCGCTGGCCGGAATCGCTCAGGGTGAATGCCGGATTTCTGGCAATCACCAACTCATCACCAGACCGGAAACGCTGCTTTTTTCGCTCGTGGTATGCGGTCGTCTGCATGAAGTCTTGAACTTCCTGCAATTCAAGCAGGCAGTACACATCGTAGTAATGGCGCAGGAAGTTGGCCGGAAACGCTTGAGCCTCGGCCAGTCGTCGGTACTTGGTCGAAATGGTCTGGAGTTTTTCGACGAAGGTGTGCGTCGGCGCGTAGCAAGGCACATCCATGGCCCGGTTGTCAAAAACCGGCACACCCCGGTCCATGGCGAAATCAAGCGCCCAGGAGGAAATCGTGACCGGTCGGTTGGGCGCCGTGTCGTCAAATCCGAGCTCGAGCAAGATGCCATCCTTCACGCCGACCAGCGCTGTTGCACGCGAAGAGTAAGACAAGCGAATGCCTGCACTGCGCATTTTGTCGTCATCGAAGAAGGTGTCCCGTTCGACGCTGTCAATGCCGGGAATGCGGATGCGCTTGGCCAGCTCGTCGTAATACGCTTTTCGTGAAGCAATGTGCGCAGGCTTGTCCTGGTTGCGGCCAGTTTTGACATCCATGTCTGCAGGTGGCTCGATACGAAGATCGATGTCTTCGGAGAATCGATGGATCACCCCGAAGCCCTTGGACAGCGATGTGCCGCCCTTGAGCTCAAAGACAAAGCCCTGGGCCTGCAGGCCCCACAGCCCATGCATGATCCAGTAGTCCTTCTCGACCAGCATGGTGTCGAGGCCGCGATCGTTGGCAACCACCGCAAGCAGTTGGTCGAAGTCGCGTCGTTCGTGAAGAAATTCAGCCATTGACCCAATCCTGGAAGCGTTTTCGGGTAGCCATGTTGCCGTAGCTGTTTACGGCCGCTTGCAAGCGTGTCAATTCGAAGGAAGGCAGCTTATTGCGCGCCTGGTTGAGCACGGCATCGCGGTCTTCGGCCAGCTCATCCAGGTTATTGAGCAGGTCCACGAACAGGAACTCGAGAGATAGTTTCTTCGGGAAGCGGGGCTTCACCCGAAAATCGAACTGTCGATTTCCCAGCTGAAAGACGCCGTGGCGCTTGTGGTTGTAGACCAATGTTCGGTTGTATAGCTGGGTGGTGCCCAACCCCACGGCGTTGTATGACGAGGGTGAAAACACCAGGAAATCTTCGTCCCGCAAAAAAACCCTCACTACGTCATCATCGGCTGGGGGCAAAAGACCAAAGCTCGATTGTTTGGGGGCATGGTAGAGCCCTTGGGCCAGCTTCTGGAGCTTGCCCACGGAAACCAGTTCGCGAAGGTGTCGATCTACCGCGTTGCTCAGACGAGCGAGATCCTCCCGCCGATAGACATGGCCTGCCTTCAGCGCACCAGCCAGGTGCGCAGTAGCGCTCCGAAGGGATGACGTTGGCACTGAGGCAGTCGCAGACATGAATGTTTCCTCATTGAAGTTTCATGCATTTTAACAGCCTCAGTTAAGGATGTCACTTCTCACTCTCCGGGAACTACTCTCGTCCAGAGAGTTGCCGCTCTGGGAGCAGCAGAATGTGGATCGATCAAGAAATGCAGTTCGATTCCGTGCTTGGGAACTGAACCCACGTCCGCAGTTGTTGCCGGCTGGTTCCTTCGCCCCTTGGTCCGGACGTGATCACTGCACGTCTGCGCGGAGGACTGCCACCACATCGCGGACAGTCAGGTTTTGAATGACCTCAGGCGGGGTTGGCTCGTCTGGTGCGACCTGTCTGGGCAGGGGCTTACGCAGGCCGGTGCGCTCAAACTCGAGCACGTCGCTCATCGCGTAGCGCACCGCGCCGCCCAACTTGACGAAGGGAGGCCCGCGTCGTTTGCCGCGCCAGCGTGTCAGGGTCTTGCTACTCATCGCCCAGCGGGCGGCCAGATCGACTTCGGAAAGGAATTGTTCGCTCATCGATACCTCCGTTAAAACGGTTACGATGAAGGCGCTGAACTCCGCTGTTGGCAAGCGAAATCGTGGGCTGTCAAGGCCAACTATCGCTCATTCGTGTCAAAAATCGGCAAATCAAAGTGGCCGTATCCTTGATAGGCCGCGTGGGGTCGCCTGAGCACCACCATACACAGGGGCCCGGATATTCTCCGGGCCCTTTTTCTTGGCTGTTTCCCAGGGGAAGTGCGCCGAAGTGCTGCGGGTGGCCCCGGCAGAAACTCCCCGATTTCGCTGTTTTCGGTGCCAGAGCCGTCTCTATTCTCCGTTTGGCCTGCGGGTAGGCTCAGATGGAGTCCTAGCAAAATCAACAACTTACACGCCTCGGTTCGCTGTCAACCATGATCACCGGTCACGCATCGAACGCTGCCTGCACATCGAGCGGCGACAATCTTGACCATGACCAGTAAAAAGAAAATCGCAGCCGATCTGCAATCCGCCCTGACTGGGCAGAGCCCACTGAGCATTGACCTGTATGTTGAGGTGCTGGCTGGCTACGAGGACGAACTCAAGGCATCGCTGGACAAGGATGCCGATGATGCACTGCTGTGCATGTTGGCCGATAACGGGGATGTCGCGATGATGGTTATCGACTGGGACGGCGGCATCTACCGGAACGAAAACGCGTTGAAGAAGTTGCATGCCATGTGGAGGCACAGCTTTGATGCCAACGTGCAAACCATGGTGCCCATATTCACCACCCACATCAGCCAGAAGAACCTGGGGGTGGCGGGCATTAAGTGGTTGCCGGCATCAACCGACTGAAACTGCTTATTTGTTCGAGGAGTCGTGACACATGGGTGTCGAATCGCTGCCAAACTTCACTTCACCGGCCCGCCAGCGCTGGGAGTCGATCCCTGCCGATTTCCGCCAGCGCTTGCTGTCGAATGTGTGGTGTGGGCAATGCCGCCACGAAACAACGATCACCAATTTCAGCGGCACAATCAAAGGTGATGACCTGCTGCTGGTTGGCAAGTGTGCCGAATGCCACGGCGATGTGGCGCGGGTCATCGAAGGTTCGTAACCCATTCACGCATCAAACCGCGCCACCACCTCGCGCTGCGCCACCCAGTCCGTTGGCAGCGGATTGCGCTGAAACCACAGCAGGCTCATGCAACGAGGCTGCTGGCCCGCCAGGATGGCCTGGACGACGGCAGGCTCCAGCAAGGTCATGCGCAGCAGTTCATTGACCGTGGAATGGTGCAGACCTTCCCGTTTGGCAATATCAGTGCCGCTGGCCACTACACCGTCGTCCAGAAGATGTTGCCAGTAAAAGGCCCGCGTCAGCGCCGCCAACAAGGGCTGGTCAATCTGTTTGGCCAGCCTGGCCGGTGTGGCGGTCTGCCCGTCGGGGCGCACCATCACCGTGCTGCCACCACGCTTGCGGATCTTTAGCGGGATGAAGGTCGACAGCTTCGTGCGCCCACCCTGGCTGCTTTCCCGGGCGACGGGGCTGCCCGTGGTCTGAATCTTCGACCTCATACCGTTTCCTCCATCTGCTCCCATTCCTGCAATTCCGCACCAATCGTGCCGGGCATCAGCTCCGCCGCCAGTTCCTGCCAGCCGTGGTCACGCCAAATGATCTCCAACCCGCCGTTGGCGATGATCACCCGTTCGATCAGCAGTTGCGCCAGGCGGCACTGCTCGACCGGGAACAATTGCGGCCACAGGCTGGCCAGGTTGCGCATGGGCAGGACCACTTCGGGTTCACTGATGTCAGGTCGGAGTTGCTGCATCCGGTCGCACACCGCCTGAACGATGTGTGGTGCCGACAGCGCCACCTGGATCTGCTCGATGACCAAGGCCTCGATGGGCGCCGCTGGCAGTGGGCCATGCTCACTGGCCCAAGCCCCAAACCTTCTGTGCTTGACCGGGCTGTAATAGCGGTAGATCTTGCCCTTCTTTTGGGTGTAACTCGGCACCAGGCGTTCGCCATCGCCAGTGAACAGCAGGCCACGCAACAGCACCGGTTCCAGTTGCCGGTCCTTGGTTTCCCGGCGGCGTTCTTTGTCATCGGTGGCCAGCAGCGCGTGCACCGCGTCCCATTGGGCGTGCGTGATGATGGGCTGGTGCTGTCCAGGAAAGCCTTGGCCTCGGTGGACGATTTCGCCCAAGTACATTCGGTTGTGCAGCATCTTGTAGATCGTCTGTTTGCTGAAGGACTTGCCGCCCTTGGTCAGCAGCCCCTCGGTTCGATAGGTCTTGACCATCAGCGTGGTGGAGCGAATGCTGACGAAGTCGTCAAAGATGCGGCGCACCAGCTTGGCCTCGGTGTCATTGATGACCAGCAGCCGGTCGTGCACGTCATAGCCCAGCGGCAGCGGCCCGCCCATCCACATGCCCTTGGCCTTGCTGGCGGCGATCTTGTCGCGGATGCGTTCGCCGGTCACCTCCCGTTCGAACTGGGCAAACGACAGCAGCACATTCAGCATCAGTCGGCCCATGGACGTGGCCGAATTGATCTGCTGGGTGACCGCGCTGAAGCTGACCTTGCAGCGATCGAAGATTTCCACCATGCGGGCGAAGTCCGCCAAGGAGCGTGACAGGCGATCGATCTTGTAGACCACCACGATGTCCACCTTGCCGGCATTGATGTCTGCCATCAACCGTTTGAGCGCCGGGCGCTCCATATTGCCGCCGGAGAAGCCGCCGTCGTCGTAATCGTCGGCCACGGCAATCCAGCCTTCATGGCTCTGGCTCTTGATAAAGGCGTGCCCGGCTTCCTTCTGGGCGTCGATGGAATTGAACGACTGGTCCAGGCGCTCGTCACTTGATACGCGGCAATACACCGCACAGCGTTTGGGCGGCACGGTCAGAGTGGATGTCGATGTCACAAGGGGTACCCGCATCACAGGTCTCCTTTGCCGTCGCGCAGGCCAAAGAACCTCGGCCCATTCCAGCGGGTGCCGGTGATGTGGCGTGCCGCCGCAGACAGGCTTTTGAAGACCTCGCCGTTGAGTTCATACAAGCCATCCGGCGTAACGGTGACGCGGTGCTGGCGATCCTCCCATTCACGGATCAGCGTGGTGCCAGGCATCAACAACGCTGGCGTGCCGCGCCCCACGTTGGTCTTGATCTTGGAGCGCTTGGCTCCGGCCTCGACCAGCAGCTTGCGCACGTTGGGCAGCAAGGCGCCGTAGGCTTTCTCCTGGATGCGATAGGCCAGGCGGGACTCCACATAGTTGCGATTGCGGTGGTCGGGACGCCGGGGGAAATGTTGGTCCCACAGCGCCCAGAGGTCAGCCATCGGCAACGAGGGCAACGCGGCCAACTGGGCACGGATGGTGGCGGTTTGGGTGTGATCGTGCATCTCAGTCCTCCCACACCTGTGTGCCATCCAGCGTGATCCACAGCCGTGCGTCGTCGATGGTTGCCATTTCGCGCACCGCAACGCCCGTGGCCAGGTTGTGTCCCGCCTTGCCGGTGTAACGGTAAACCTGCCCGGCGTGCTGCGCACGCACGGGACCTTCGGCGTCAAACTCCACCTGCACGGGTATGGCACCTTTGTGCCGCTGGTTGGTGTCGGTCACCTGGGCGGTGACGGTCGTGACGGTTGTGAGGGTCATTTCAGTGTTCCTTTCCTGAGAGGGGTTTGTGGACCTCCATGAACGCGCTTCTGGGACCAGAAGCCAAGTCATAACTGGCTCTCACAATTCGCTTTCTGTGTCGTCGCGCCAGGTCAGGGGGCGACTCATGCCCTTGCGTTGGATGCGCCCAAAGCTGATCTCCCCCTTGGCCTCGCGCATGCAGACCACATCGGTGTCCTCCAGGTGCGCCGGGATCAACCAACCCCGGATGCCCAGCGGTAGCCAATAGAGGTCGGTGAGCTGGCGTACGACATATGGGCCACGCCGGGTGATCTTTTGCGCATCAGCTTGTGCCTCGGCCAAGGCGCCCGGGCTACCGTCAACTTCAAAGATCGGGACCCACAGCAATTCATGCCCGGCGGCGAACCAGCCCATGACGGTCAGTTCGATGCTGGAGGTGTCGCGCCCTACGGGCACCAGCAAGTGGGGGTGCGGATGCTGTGTGTTGGTGGTGGTGTTCATTTCATTTCCTTGTGTCGTGTGGATTCCCCCGGCCATTGCCGGGGGTGGTAACCGCCGTGGTAACCGGCGGGTGGTAACCTGGTTTTGTGGTCAGTGCCTGGCGAAGCGCCGCGCTGTTGCCCCCCGTATAGCCTTACGCGTAGGAAGGACCCGTCGATGGCCCGCAGGCGTCCTCTGCTGCGCCCAACGGCGTGCAAGTGCCCGCAGGAACCATCGCAACTCCTTCTTCGCGTCCTTCATCTCGCGCGCCCAGACCTTCTTGACCCGATGGGTCAGTCGGATGCCGTTGATCAGCAGGGCCAGTTGCCATGGCACGGGCTGTGCCACACGCCGAGGGCGGTAGACCACCGTGGGATAGACCGGCTGCGCCGGAGCGGCGGCGACCTGTGTAACTGGCACGGGCACGCGATACGACACCGCGCTCTGTGGCATAGGTCGCGACGGCTGGTCGGGCGGCATGGCTTGCGCCAACACCTGTGCCCGTGTCTTGGGTGGCAGGCGGTTGAGGCTGTGGCGCACGCTGCTGGCCAGTTGCTGCTGCCGGGCAAACGGGTTGCCCGCGTCCAGCCGAAGGGAATGGATTTCCATCGCTGTGCTCCGATCAGATGCGGATGACAGTGACGCCAGGGCCAACGGGTGTGGGCATCTGTTTCACCCGTCGTGGCACCAGGCCATCAGGCGTGAACACGGCGCGCTCGTCGTGCTTGCCAGGGGGCGTGTAGAAGCGCACCGGCTTGCTGTCCAACCCCGCTGCTTCTGCCTCCAGACGCATCCGGTCATAGAGCGCGCTGTCGGCACGATTGACGGCATGGTTGAGGTCCCGAAGTGCCTCGAATTTGATCCCCGGCAAATCGGTCGGCAGCACCTTGTCCCCGCGTGAACTCAGGAGTTCAGGTTTGACGAACTGCTTCAAGTCACCAAACATGTCGTACCAGTGGAAGGTAGTGACGGCTTCGAGCACATGGTCGGCGGCTTGCGCGGCTTGCATCGCCTGCACATAGGCTTGGGCGGTGTCATAGCAGGCCTGGGCATAGGGCTTGAAGACGTCCTTGGCGACTTGCTGGGCATCGAACAGATCTTTCATGTGATCTTTCATCTCGGTGGCAATCTCCTTGGCCACCTGCTCCAGCGCTTTGATGCGGGCCGGCTGCTCGATGCGCTCGCGCTGCAGGCGTTCGCTGGCAGTGCGCTCGTCTTGCAGAGCTTGACCTTGCTCGGCATCGAAACGCGCAAGGCCTTCGCTGTCGCCGCGTGCCAGCAGCAGTTCGCGCTCGACCGTGAGACGCATGACCGGGGGCGGCGGTTCTTTGAGGTCGATCATGCGATCGCGTGCCTGGGCCAAGGCCAGGATGGTCTGGTCGTAGCGTTGCATGCGTTCGCGCATCGGTTGGATGAGGGCCTTGATGCGGTCCAGTCCTTCCAGCAGGGGCTCGGATTGCGTGGTCTGGGCTTTGCCGGTCTGGCTGGCCTTCTTCAGGGGGTTGCTGAGTTTCATACTCGTCCTTTCGGTGATGTCATCAATGCCGCCCACAGAAACAGGGCTGACGCTGGGCGGCGTGGCGTCGAACGTTCGGGATTCGCACGATTCGCATGGCTTCGCATCGGCGCAAAGCCAGTGCTGGTGCGGGGTTTCGCGGAATTCGCAGAATTCGCACGGGTAAATGGCGAAATGCGTGTTTTCATCGGGGGGCCACCAGTTCGAAGGCTTCTTTGGCCTTGGGGTGGGCACCGTTCATCAACCAACCGTGCTCTAGCAGGATGCGTACGACGGTGCGCGCGACAGCGGCGCTGCGGATGGCACTGGGGCCATTGCGATAGACATCGGTGAGCGTGATGACACGACCCACACCCACCTTGGCGCGCCACCACTGCAACAGTTCTTGCGCCAGGCGTAATTCAGGTTTGATCTGACCTGCGCCCCACAGCCGTTGGGCTTCATCCAGGTAATGCAGCACCAGACGCAGGGCACGATCAACCTGTTCTTCGTGGATGACGTCATCGCCTTCGAACACGGCAAAGGTGCCAGCCAGTCGGGCAATGTGCTCCGGGGCCTTGGATGCCAGCGCCCGCACATTGGCAAAGGGCCCCTGTGGTGCGAGACCAGATTCCAGATCGTTGTAGATGGCAATCCAGGTGCGCTTGGCCTCGGGGCTCAGGAACAGGTTGGGTGGGTCCAATTCATGATCGTTGGCCTTGGGCCATGGACCGGCCAGCAGTTCAGTCAGTCGGTGGTTGTAGGCCTGGTACGCCGGTGCTGCATTCAGATCCGTTTCCACATAGGTGCGTGTGCCTGCGGTGGACGCCGGGTAGCACACCAAACAGCGGGCCAGAAAGCCTTGTTCCCGTGCCAGGGGGTCAGCCAGCAGACTGCTGGCTACCGTGGGTTGCACCATCAAATGCAGGCACAAGCGCCGCCCGTAATAGCTGCCTGAACCATCGCCCACCCGCACCCGGTCGAATTCACCCCGGTCCCACAGCCTGGACAGGGTGGTCAAGGTGCCCAGGCGCTTTTCTGCCGACATGGCAAAGCCGCCGAGGAATTGCCCACCTTCGTCATTGACCAAGCCAATGGAGGGTTCACCAATGATCAGTTGTCGCTGAATAGCCTCACTGCTGGGCTCGGAGACGATCAGCAGTGGCATCACCGGTGCTTGGGGTTTGCTCAGTTCCCATAGCTTTGCTTGTTTGGCTTCGGGGCTGAGTTTCTTGTCGGCCAGGATGCGTTTGGTGGTGGTCTCGTACACCTCCAGGGCTTTGTCGAAGACATCACGGTCCTGGTCGTACTGGGCCATGAGTTGTTTTTGCTGTTGGCGCACGCTGGCCAGGGCCCAGCCGTCGGCAGCCGATTTGCGTTCACCCGATTCGCCCAGGGTGAGGAAGTATTCCGACAGCGGTGAGACACGCCCATCGATGCAGACATTGGCGTAAGGCTGGCTGGCTTGGTTCATCGCCGCCAGAATGGTTTGACCGACCAGCGCCATTGGCGCCTGGATGACCCGGTGCATCAGCGTCACCACCCCACTGCCGATGGCCCCGAGGGCTTCGTGCGAAAAGGTGGAAGCTGGTGGCAATTCACGCGTCAGTGGCATGGGGGCTTGGCCCATAGCCCACTCGGGACGCGGTACGCTGGGGATGCCTTGCATCAGCAGGCCCCCAACTGGAAATTCACGATTTCTGGGTTGCGCTGTGCGAATCCTGCGAATCTTGCGAATCCCCGCATGAATGCTGGGTTTGTCGCTATGCGAGGCCGTGCGAATCGTGCGAATGATTGCGCGAATGTTCGCAACGCCGATGTCAAGGTGTGGCCCATCGTCACACCCCCTTGGCCCGCGATGCTTTGGCGCGTTGGGCAATCCAGCGCTCAATCTCGTGTTCGAGCCAGCCGACGGTGTTGGGGGTGAGACGAATGGGCGCAGGGAACTGGCCGCTGGCAATCAGCGCGTACAGCGAGCTGCGGGCCAGCCCGGTGCGGGATTCAACTTGAGGGCGGCGCAGCACGGCTAGACCGTGCTGGTTGGGGTGGGAATGCATCAGTACCTCCGGGAACGCAATGGAATGCGCCGAAGGTTCGCAAATGCTGCCCAACCGCAGCAAAGGCTACGGTCGGCAAGTCCATGTATGACAAGGACTTACGCGATCAACTGCGGTTGGGAGGGATTGGCAAAGTCCCAACCGCATGCGGTCGGGACCGCGGTTTTAGCCCCGCGAATTTGGCCTATAACAGGTGGTCGTTGACCGCAAATTCCACAAAGGACTGCTGCAAGATGCGCACCACACGATCGCGAGGCATGTGTCGCTCAGCGATCAGCCAGCTGGCGATCAGGAAGGGGTTCCACCAGGATGGGAAGTGTTGCCCGCCACGACTGGCCTTGCCCTTTTGTACACGAGCGGTGAGGATCTTCTTGTAGCGATTGGGGTTGGTGAACCGTTCGGTCCACCACTTGTAGTTCTGGTGGGAATCCGGCTTCACGCGAAAGGCATGAATAATGTCGTCCGCTGTGACAGCCCGCTTGCGCAGTTCTTCCTCTGGGAGATCGCCTTCGACATCGGGTGCGTCCGCTTGTAGGGGAGTGGCCTCAATTTCAGCGTCCGTCTCTGGGGCGGTTGCGGCTTCCACCGTAGGCTCAGACTCGGGAATAGTTGCCAGTGTCGTTGGCACCTGAATTCGGTGCTGATGTGCCCAACTTGGCACTGCCGGGGCGACCACTGCTGGCATGCCACAGGACAAGGGCGTCATACCCTCCAGTGCTGTGCACCACTGGTTGAAGCTTTGGCGATGGATCAGCAGCTTGCCTCGGCTGGACAGTTCGTGCACCGGATCGTCGTAAGTCTTGCCATCGCTGCGCCGGTATTGGACATCGCCTCGTTCACAGGCAGACAGTAAGGCCTGCAACTTGGCCTGGATGCAAGCCTCGTCCCGCTGGCACCAGCGATCCAAGATGTACCAGGGCGGCAGCCAGTCGGCTTCTTCCCAGTACGGGTCGCAGGAGGTGGGGATGAAGGATTTCACGAGAATGCTGGATAAAACATCAGTATATTAAATTTGACATCCCCGCTGAGGTCCTTGGGTGTGATCTCAACTCATACCCTTGATGCCCGTCCCAGCAAGGTCAAACAAGGGGGCTGCACCATTCACGGGCTGCACGCTCAAGAAGCCAAGCGCTGCCGAATAGGGTAATCATTCATTTATCGGGGTAATGGGATGGTTATTTCCCCCAATTCAGGGTACGATTACCCCATTTATGGCCCCCAAGATCCTTCATGCGCTCACTCTTGCCTGACTACCTCGCCAAGCTGCGCTTTGATGCCCAGCAACTGGCGACGCTGCGCGCTTTGGGCGAGTACCGGGGCAAGCAGCAGCTATACGTGGCGCAGTCGCCCGAGGTGTTGAGCGACTTGCGGCAGGTGGCCGTGGTGGAGTCCACCGAGTCATCAAACCGCCTGGAGGGCGTTGTGGTCGCGGCGCACCGCCTGAAGTCGCTGGTGCTCAAAAACGCCACGCCGCAAAGCCGCTCCGAGCAAGAGGTGGCGGGCTACCGTGACGCTCTGGGCCTGATCCACGAAAGCGGCGAGCAGATGCCATTCTCGGAGGGCACTGTCCTACAGCTCCACGGCATTCTGTACCGCTACATGCCTCAGCCGGGCGGACAATGGAAGGCCACCAACAACGACATCGTCGAGCGTCACCCCGATGGCAGCTCGCGCATCCGCTTCCGCCCGGTCGCTGCGCATCTCACGCCCATGGCGATGACCGACCTGATTGCGCGCTACCGCACAGCGCTGGATCAGCACCTCGCCGACCCGCTGGTGCTGGTTCCGCTGGTCATTCTCGATTTTCTCTGCATCCATCCCTTCCCGGATGGCAACGGACGCATGGCGCGGCTGCTGACCCTGCAGTTGCTTTATCACTTTAACTACGCGGTAGGCCGCTTCATCAGTCTGGAGCGCATCTTCGAAGAGTCGAAAGAGAGCTATTACGAAACGCTGGAGGCCAGTTCGCAAGGCTGGCATGACGGCACCCACGATATTGCTCCCTGGCTGGACTACTTCTGGGGGGCACTGCTTCGGGCCTACAAGGAATTCGAAGAACGTGTCGGCACCATTGAACGTGGACGCGGCGCCAAGGGCGACCGTGTGCGCGCCGAAATCCTCAAGAGAAATCTGCCGTTCTCGATTTCCGAAATCGAAGAAGCCTGCCCCGGCGTCAGCCGCGACATGGTGCGAGTCGTCTTGCGTGCCATGAAAGCTGAAGGGCTGATCACGCCAACGGGCAAAGGTCGCGCGGCCAAGTGGGAACAGATACAGCCATCCATCGGGCCATCCGTCACGGCCCCATCGAATTCAACAGGGAAAAAGCAATGAACCCCATCGAACAACAATTCTTCAACGACCTTGAAAAAAAGCTCTGGACTGCCGCTGACAAGCTGCGCTCCAACCTGGACGCCGCTGTTTACAAGCACGTGGTGTTGGGTCTGATCTTCCTGAAGTACGTGTCCGACGCCTTCGAAGAGCGGCAGAAAGAACTGCGCGAGCAGTTCCAGAACCCCGATCATGATTACTACATGGCCCCGGAGGACTACGCCGACGACTACGAGGGCCATCTTGCCGCCGAGCTGGAGGTGCGCGACTACTACACCGAGAAAAACGTGTTCTGGGTGCCGCTGGAAGCGCGCTGGCAAACCCTGCGCGACTGCGCTCAGCTGCCGCCCAAGGCCCCGCTACCTTGGAACAAGCCCGGCAAGGACGAGCCGGAAGAAATGCGCAGCGTCGGGTGGCTGATCGATAACGCGATGGAGGCCATCGAGCGCGAGAACGAGAAAAAGCTCAAGAACGTGCTCAACAAGGACTTCGCCCGCACCCAGATCGACAGCCACAAGCTGGCCGACCTGATCGCCCACTTCTCCGACACCGACTTCAACCGCAAGGAATACAACGGCCAGCCGCTGAGCCTCAAGAGCAAGGACATCCTCGGCCACGTCTATGAATATTTTCTTGGGCAGTTCGCGCTGGCCGAAGGCAAGAAAGGCGGCCAGTACTACACGCCGAAGAGCATCGTCACGCTGATAGTTGAAATGTTGCAGCCCTTCAAGGGGCGCGTGTACGACCCGGCCATGGGTTCGGGCGGCTTTTTTGTGCAGAGCGAAGAGTTCATCGAAGAGCACGGTGGCAAGGTCGCGAACGGAAAAACCGGGCAGATCAGCGTCTACGGCCAGGAAAGCAACCCCACCACCTGGCGCCTGGCCGCCATGAACATGGCCATTCGCGGCATCGACTTCAACTTCGGCGGCACGCCCGGCGACACGCTGCTGAACGACCTGCACCCCGACCTGCGTGCCGACTTCGTCATGGCCAACCCGCCCTTCAATATGAAGGAATGGTGGAACGAAAAGCTGGCCAGCGACCCGCGCTGGATGGCCGGCACTCCGCCGCAGGGCAATGCCAACTTCGCCTGGTTGCAGCACATGCTCTACCACCTGGCTCCGGCGGGCAGCATGGCGCTGCTGCTGGCCAATGGCTCCATGAGCAGCAACACCAATAACGAAGGCGAAATCCGCAAGAAGCTGATCGAGGACGACTACGTGGAGTGCATGGTTGCCTTGCCCGGCCAGCTCTTCACCAACACCCAAATCCCGGCCTGCATTTGGTTCCTTACCCGCGACAAGCGCAACGGCTTGGCGCTCAACAAAACCAAGCGCGACCGGCGCGGTGAATTCCTGTTCATCGACGCACGCCAGTTGGGCTACATGAAAGACCGGGTGCTGCGTGACTTCACGGTGGATGACATCAAAAAGGTGGCCGACACCTTTCATGCCTGGCAGATGGGTGAAGGCTATGAGGATGTGGCGGGCTTCTGCTACTCGGCCTCGCTGGATGACATCCGCAAGCACGAGCACGTGCTGACGCCGGGGCGTTATGTGGGTGCCGAGGAGCAGGAGGACGACGGCGAAGTCTTCGCCGACAAGATGGCTCGGCTGACAGCACAACTAGCAGAGAAGTTTGCCGAAAGCGCCAAGCTGGAAGGCGAAATCAAGAAAAACTTGGCAGGGCTCGGCTATGGCTGGTAAGTGGCCTTACAAGCGCGTTGAAGAAATCGCACTGAAGATTGCGATGGGGCCATTTGGCTCGTCGATCAAAGTGGAAACCTTCACTGACTCAGGAATCCCAATTATCAGTGGCCAGCATCTCCGTGAAGCGCAGGTAACTGATGGCGAGTTCAACTTCATCACAGAGGCACACGCTGATTCACTAAAAAATGCCAATGTCCAGCGGGGGGACGTGATTTTCACCCACGCAGGCAACATTGGACAGGTGGCATTTATTCCCGATGGTTCCGCATATCAAAGGTACGTCATTTCTCAGCGACAGTTTTATCTTCGCTGCAATACGGACCTCATGCTCCCTGAATTCATCACCTACTACTTCAAGACTCCAGAAGGGCAGCACAGGCTACTTGCTAATGCCAACCAGGTTGGCGTCCCATCGATTGCACGACCATCCTCCTACCTCAAAACAATTGAGGTCCCTGCGCCATCAATTGAGGAGCAGCTAGTTGTCGTTCGGAACATCAAGGCGCTTGACGCCAAGATCCGTTTAAACATCGGCATCAACCAAACCCTCGAAGCCATGGCGCAAGCCATCTTCAAATCATGGTTTGTCGATTTCGATCCGGTCAAAACCAAGATCGCCGCCAAACGAGAAGGCCGCGACCCGCTGCGCGCCGCCATGACCACCATCAGCGGTAAGCCCGACGCCGAACTCGATGCCCTGCTGCCCGAGCAATACGCCCAACTCGCCGCCACCGCTGCGCTGTTTCCGGAGGAGCTGGAAGAGTCGGAGTTGGGTGAGATTCCGAAGGGTTGGGCGTTTCAGTCTGCAGAAACCTTGGCCGAAGTTGGTATTGGCAAAACTCCGCCGAGAAAAGAACCTCAATGGTTCACCGAGGGCGAAGGAGACTGGCGTTGGGTGTCTATCAAGGACATGGGCGCAAGTGGCGTTTTTCAGCAGCGATCTTCGGAGTTTCTTACGGCTGACGCAGTTTCGCGGTTCAATGTGAGGGTTGTGCCAGACCGAACCGTGCTACTCAGCTTCAAGTTGACCATTGGCCGCGTGGCCATCACGGATGGCCCGATGGTGACCAATGAGGCCATCGCTCACTTTAAGTTGCCCTGCAATCCAGCAATTTCGTCGGAGTACTTGTATCTGTACCTGAAGAGCTTCGACTATTCGACACTCGGTAGCACCTCATCCATTGCGGATGCGGTCAATTCAAAAACGATCCGCGAGATGCCGATCACCGTGGCGAGTCGTGACCTCATTGACAGATTTACAAAATCAGTTGCCCCGCTCTTTGAGGAAATGCGAAATCGGCAGAATGAGATTGCTTCCCTCGGCGCGACACGCGATGCCCTGTTGCCCAAGCTGCTCTCGGGCGAGATCGAGGTGCCTGTATGAAGCATCTCAAACCGATATTCGCAGACGCTTTGGCGCAGGAGCAGAATCTTTACGTCGATAAAGGTCGAGTGCATATTCGAAACAAGCACTGGGCACCCGATGAGATTCTGGAAGGGTTGCTCGATCCTGATGCCTACAACGATCTTTTTCTGGATTGGGTCCAGGAGCGCAAAGAGGAGCTCATCGAGTCAGCAAAGACCATATTGGACGAATACAGGCTGCAAGATCGGTTTGGCAAGCTTAAAGAGGTTTACGCCAGAGGTGCTGTGGTTCCCTTTGTTGGTGCCGGCTTGTCAGTTTCAAGTGGCTATCCCGGTTGGACTGCATTCCTTAAGCAACACATCCGTGAGACGGCGATCAATCCCGAGGAATTCGACCAAATACTGCGTGCCGGCCAATATGAGGAAGCAGCTCAAAAACTGGCAGACGCACTCGGGCCCGCCTTCAATGAAGCAGTGGAAAACGCGTTTGGGCGTTCGCGTGACATTTCAGGCTGTGTACAACTATTGCCGCACGTTTTTGATTCCTGCGTAATCACCACGAATTTCGATGACGTGACAAAACGCTGTTACGAGGCAGCTGGAAAGCCATTCTCGGAGGAATTGTCGGGAGAGCACTCTAGAGAGCTCCCAAGGAAACTGGCCGAGGGCAAGAGAATATTGCTCAAGCTGCATGGCACCTCGACAAGTCCACGCGGCAGAATTCTGACGGCAGCCGAATACAAGAAGCATTATGGCGATGGCGAAGAACTGCAGAAAGCGATAGAGGCGATCTGCTCCAAGACCTTGCTGTTCGTTGGCTGCGGCCTGACCGTCGATCGTACCCTCACGGCGATGAAAGCATTTGTACAGGCCAATGGGCATGACAACATCGCACGACACTATGCGTTTTTGCCTGTTCCGGGGAATGACGCGGAGAAGAATGCTCGCCGGGATGCATTAATCGAGTGCAATGTCTATCCGATTTGGTATCCGGCAGGAGCACACGATGAGTCTATCGAGGCACTTCTGCTGGCATTGATGGAGGCGACCTGATGAAACTCAAAACCGTCACCCTGCGTGGCTACAAATCCATCGCCAAGTTGGAAGCCTTCGAACTGCGCAACCTCAACGTGCTGATCGGTGCCAACGGCGCAGGCAAAAGCAACTTCATCGGTATCTTCAAACTATTGGCAGCGCTGGCCGATGGCAATCTGCAGACCTTTGTGCAGAAACAAGGCGGGCCGGATGCCCTGCTGCACGGCAGCCGCAAGCGCACTCAGCAGATCGACGCCGAAATCTATTTCGAGAAAAACAGCTACCAGATCAGCAACGGCTACCGCATCAGCCTGACGCCCACAGCAGACAATCGGCTGATTTTCAGCCGCGAGGAAACCTGGATCGATGGCCATTACACGGCTAAGGCCATTCCACTGGGTACGGCACACGATGAAGCCAAGTTGCGTGATGACCAGCAGGCGGTGAGCACCTATGTGCGGCCCGCAATGCAAAGCTGGCGACAGTACCACTTCCACGACACGGGCGACTCCGCTGCTGTGAAGCGCCCGCACGGCAGCAATGACAACCTGCGCTTGAAACCGGCGGCGGATAACTTGGCCGCGTATCTGGCCAAACTCAACAAAACCTTTCCCGATGCATACCAGCGCATCGTGGACACCATCAAGCTGGCGGCACCCTTCTTCGGTGGTTTTGTCATTCGCGACCCATTGCCCGAAAGCATCGAGCTGGAATGGTTCGAGCAGACTGATCCGGATACGCCGTACAAGGCCCATGTGCTCTCCGATGGCACCTTGCGGTTCATTTGCCTGACCACGCTGCTGATGCAGCCCACCCATCTGCTGCCTGATACGGTGCTGATCGACGAGCCAGAGCTAGGTTTGCACCCCTATGCCATCAACCTGCTGGCGGACATGCTCAAGCAGGTGGCCGAAACCAAGCAGGTGATCGTTTCCACCCAGTCGGTGGAATTGCTCAACGCCTTTGAGCCGCAAGACGTCGTGGTCGTGGAGCGAGAGAGTGGTGCAACGGTGCTCAAGCGGCTTGACCCGGAGGAGTTGAAGGACTGGCTGGAGGACTACAACCTCGGTGACCTGTGGAAGCGCAATGTGCTGGGCGGGAGGCCGACCCGATGAGGCGCGTGTGTATCGTCTGCGAAGGGCAGACCGAAGAAACCTTCGTGCGGGATGTTCTAGCACCAGCCTTCTATGACTTGGGCCTGAACCTGATCCCCGAGATGGTGGAAACCTCTCCTGGCCACAAAGGCGGCGCATTGAAGTACGACCGGGTCAAACGCCACCTGCGTAATACCTTGCGGCAGAACAGTGCTCCGGTGGTCACGACCTTGTTTGACCTGTATCGCCTGGATAGCGGCTTCCCCGGTTTTGATGTTTCGAAAGCGCAGCTAGACTTGCCACGGCGATTGGATGTGCTGAAGCAAGCTCTGCACGCCGATATAGTGGCCGAGGCTGGTTGCCAGCCGGGCCGGTTCATCCCCTACATCCAGCCGTATGAGTTTGAGGCGCTGCTGTTTAGCGATGTGCCGACATTGACGCGTGTCGAGCCGGGCTGGCAGGCGGCAAGCGATGCTCTGGCGGCGGCGCGTGCTGCGGCTGAGTCACCCGAGCATATCAACGATCGACCAGAAACCAAACCTGCTGCGCATCTGGAGCGCGAATTGAATAACCCCAGTTATCGCAAGCGCAGGCATGGTCCCATTGCAGCCCAGAAGATTGGTCTGGGTAAGATCGAAGCTGAGTGCGCGTTCTTTGCCGCGTGGCTGGCACAAATCAGGGAGTTGGCGCAGCCATGATGAACGAACAACAACTCGAAGACCTGTGCATTGGCTGGTTTCAGGAAGCTGGTTGGCAGTTTGTACATGGGCCGGACATTGCGCCAGACGGTACAAATCCTGAACGGACCGATTACCGTCAGGTGATCCTGCGTGACCGGCTGCTGGCTGCGCTGGGGCGTATCAACCCGCACATTCCTGCCGTTGCGCTGGAGCAAGCACTACATATTGTGCAAACCATCAGCGAGCCGCAGGCCGTGGTGCGCAACCGTAGTTTTCACCGGCTGCTGCTTTCGGGCGTGGCGGTGGAGTTCGCGGTAGGGGATGAAAAGAAAACCGATCTGGTGCACCTGATCGATTTCGCCAACCCGCAGCACAACGAATTTCTGGTGATCAACCAGTTCACGGTCACCGGCACCAAGCAGCCTCGGCGACCTGACCTCGTGGCCTTCATCAATGGCCTGCCGCTGGCGGTGATCGAGTTGAAGAATCCGGCCAACGAGCAGACCGACGTCTGGGATGCCTTCAACCAGCTGCAAACCTATAAGGACGAAATCAGCGACCTGTTCAACAGCAATGTAGCGCTGGTGGTCAGCGATGGCTGGACGGCACGGGTGGGTTCGCTCACGGCAAACGCCGAGAGGATGTTGCCCTGGCGCACCATCGCTAACGAAGATGACCGACCCAGTCTGCAACTGGAGCTGGAAACCGTGGTGCGCGGCTTTTTTGCGCCGGAGTTGTTCCTCGACTACATCCGCCACTTTGTGCTGTTCGAGCAGGATGGCGATGCGGCAATCAAAAAAATCGCTGGCTATCACCAGTTCCATGCCGTGCGTGAAGCAGTGCGCGCCACGGTGATCGCGGCGAGTTCGCCTGACAAGGGCTTGCTGGAGGTGCGAGAGGAGCGCGCAACCTATGGCAAAGAGGTGAAACAGGGCTCACGCAAGGCCGGTGTGGTGTGGCACACACAGGGCTCGGGCAAGAGCATCACAATGGCCTGCTACGCAGGCAAGCTGCTGCAACAGCCGGAGATGAAGAACCCCACGTTGGTGGTGGTGACGGACCGTAACGATCTGGATGGTCAGCTGTTTGCCACCTTCTGCGCAGCCAATGACTTGCTCAAGACAACGCCATTACAGGCGGGCAGCCGCGATGAGCTGCGCGAGATGTTAGCCTCGCGTCAGGCGGGCGGCATCATCTTCACCACGGTGCAAAAATTTGCCCTGTTGGACGAGGAAGAAGAGCATCCTTTGTTGTCCGACCGATCAAATATCGTGGTCATCTCGGATGAAGCGCACCGCAGCCAGTACGGCACCAAGGGGCGCTTCGATGAGAAGGCGGGCAAGTATGTGTTTGGCTATGCCAAGCACCTGCGTGACGCACTGAAGAATGCCACTTTCATCGGCTTCACAGGCACGCCGATTGCGCTAGAGGACAAGGACACGCGCGCGGTGTTTGGCGACTACGTCAGCATCTACGACATTCAGGATGCCGTGGACGATGGCTCGACAGTGCCCATCTATTACGAGAGCCGCCTCGCCAAGCTGGATGTGAAGCAGGTTGAGATCGACGTGCTCAACGAGCAGGTTGACGAGGTAGTGGAGGACGAAGAGGATATTGCCAGCCGCGAGAAGACCAAGAGCGAATGGGCCGCTTTGGAAAAGCTGGTGGGTGCCGAGCCGCGTCTGGCGCAAGTGGCGAAGGATTTGGTCGAGCACTTCGAAGCCCGCAGCGCGACGCTGGATGGCAAGGCCATGATCGTGTGCATGAGCCGCGACATTTGTGCCCAGCTTTATAAGGCCATCGTCACCCTACGGCCAGATTGGCACGACGATGATCCGGAAAAAGGTGCCATCAAGGTGGTGATGACTGGTTCGGCGGCCGACAAGGAGTTGCTGCAACCGCATCTGTATAGCAAGCAGTTGAAAAAGCGCCTGGAGAAGCGTTTCAAGGATGCCAAAGACCCGCTGAAGCTGGTGATTGTGCGCGACATGTGGCTGACCGGCTTTGATGCGCCGTGCTGCCACACCATGTACGTGGATAAGCCCATGAAAGGCCACAACCTGATGCAGGCGATTGCCCGGGTGAACCGCGTGTTCAAGAACAAGCCGGGTGGCTTGGTGGTGGACTACATCGGCATCGCCAATGAATTGAAGGCAGCCCTCAAGACCTACACCGAAGCCAAAGGCAAAGGCGACCCCACACACAACGCCGCCGAAGCGCTGGCCGTGTTGCTGGAGAAAATGGACATCGTGCGCGGCATGATGCACGGGTGCGACTACAGCGGGTTCGAAACCAATGCGGCGGCTTTGCTGGTGCCCTGTGCCAACCATCTACTTGGTTTGAAGGATGGCAAACAGCGTTTCCTCGACACGATGGTGGCAGTATCCAAGGCCTATTCACTGTGCGGCACGCTGGACGAGGCCGCTGCGTTGCGCAAGGAAATCGCCTTTTTCTCTGCCATCAAGGCGGCCATCACCAAGTTCACCACGGTAGACAAGAAGCGATCCACCGAAGAGAAAAACAGTGCGCTGAAGCAGATCCTGGACAACGCCATCGTTGCCGATGGGGTGGCCGACATTTTTGCGCTGGCGGGGCTCGACAAGCCGAACATCGGTCTGCTGTCGGATGAGTTCCTTGAAGACGTGCGCCAGATGGACAGCCGCAATCTGGCCGTCGAGTTGCTGGAAAAATTGCTGCGCGATGAAATCAAGGCGCGGGCGCGCAACAACGTGGTGCAGGAGAAGAAATACGGCGACCGTCTGCTGGAAACCCTGCGCAAGTATCACAACCGTGCTATCGAGACGGCACAGGTCATCGAAGAGCTGATCCAGATGGCCAAGGAATTCCAGGCCGTGCTGGAACGCGAAGCCGCACTCGGTTTGGGCCAGGACGAAATAGCCTTCTACGATGCACTGGCCAACAACGAAAGCGCGGTCCGTGAGTTGGGTGACGATATCCTGAAGAAGATCGCCATCGAGATCACAGAAAAGCTGCGCGCCAGCACCACTGTGGATTGGCAGGTTCGCGAGAGTGTCCGGGCGCGGCTGCGTATTCTGGTGCGGCGTTGCTTGCAGAAGTGGAAGTACCCGCCCGACCAGCAGTCCGATGCGGTCGAGTTGGTTCTCAAACAGGCGGAGTCGCTGTCAAACGAATGGTCGAAGTGAATTGGCGATAGATGGGTGATAGAAGTCAGTTATCCGAAAATTTCTGATAACTGCGCGCAAGCCCGCAGCAACCCTCAGAAGTACTATCTAGCCTCAACTCGGATTCCAGAGACGGGCAACCGTCCACCACCAATTTGATGCATGCTGGTTATTGCCAGTTCATGCGGGTTCATGAGGGTTCCTAACACCCTCATTCCCTCTCACCCGCTTCAGTTTTTTGAAGTTTCCTTCGCCACCCGGCGGGAAATTAAAACCGCAAGCACTTAGCCCCAATAAAATCAAAGACTTACTTCTGGACTTCGGTCTCTAAAAGTCCAGAAGTAAGATTTCTTGGAAATTTCATGAACCGCTTGTATCTGACATGAATGGCTATCGCCATTTTCAAGTCTTTGGTTCGGTCTTCACCAAGTGTGCTGCCTCATAAGCACTGACATCTTCTTTCCGATACAGCACCTTGCCGCCGATTTTCAGATAGGTGGGCCCCGTGTTTGCAGCGCGCCAGCGCTGCAGCCGAGAAGTAGAGCAATGCCATCGCTCAGCGAGCATCTGTTCGGTCAGCAAATCTGGATCTTTGATGCTAAGAGGGCTTGCTGTCTTCCGAGTAGTTGATTTCCGTTGGTTCAACAACGAATCCGTCTGGTTGAGCTTCACGCGCAGCGCAGCCATCTGCTTCATATCCATTGCGGTGATCGGGACACTGACGGTAAATGATCCGTCCGTATGGTCTTTTCGCGTCGATTTATGAGCTTTAGCTTGCAGGGCCTGGATAGCTTGCTCAAGGGTGAGTTTCTCGGCGAGCAGCGCTTTTTTGGTCTTCATGGAACCTCCGATATAAAGGTTCTATTTGATAACAATCAGCACTCGCTTGGCAGCAATAACGACTTCTCGGAGTTAATCGAGAAATTACAATGCCTTTAGCGTCATCCAACATGGAGCAGATCGGTGCAATCTGATTTTGAGTTGAAATTGCTGGGGCAAGAAGGTAAAAAATTCGAGATCGAGTGGCGTAGACACCGATCAGGTGCGGTTTAACTCAGAGTGTAAATTGAACAAGATGACAGCTTAAAAGAAATCGTGCCGGGTTATACATGATCGTGGTACCCGGCACGAGTGTCGTCAGCTCTCTTCCTGTGCGATCAAATGCTGCAGAAGCTTTCTAACTTTAACCGGTGCGATGTCGTTCGACATCAGCACAGGTTTCAGGTCGAAGAAGTCTTCGCCGCGCATTTCTTTTTCTACAGCCTCGATGATCGGGAAATCCTCATCAACGAAGGCATCATGCATGGCCTTGATCTTCATCTTGTTGAAATCACCATCCTCCTCGATATGGTTGCGACGGGTCGCAAACCAGTAGTGTGTGGTGCCATTGGATTCCGGCGTGGTGGTGTGCAGGTCGTACTGTCCCGTACAGTCTTTCAGGTCGAGGTTCCCCTCTCCCTGGATCGCGCCCACTGACAGTTGGATGTTTGCCGGCGGCGACCAGGTAATGTCGAAGAAATGGCGCGCCTCCGCTCCCGGATCCGGCAGGAAGTTCGCGAAGATCATCATGGCCGGCGTCTGCTTCCATTCCCAGCGCGCATTGACCGTGCGCTCGGTATCCTTTACCTTTGGAATCAGTGGTGACAATTGGCCACGGGTAGTGATGATCTCGCCGTGCACATGGTCGATGTGGCTCAGATCCATCACGTTGTCGATAATGAGCTCGTAATTAGCCTTCATGTGCATGTAGGTATACGCGACGCCGTTCTCATGGCCTTGGTCGAGCGGACTGTAGTCCGGCAATAGTGCGGGGTCTGCCGGCTCGTCACCCATCCAGATCCAAAGAAAGCCATATTTTTCCAGCAGCGGAAAGGTCTGCACCTTCGCCGCTTCCGGAATGTGTCCGTTACCGTGCGGGTTATGCGTGCACTTTCCGTCGCAGTCAAAGCGTAGCGCGTGATACTTGCACACCACCTCATCACCCTGGCGCGTTCCTTTGGACAGCGGCACGAAACGATGCGGGCAACGATCGTGCATCGCCACCGCCGTACCGTCTGCCTTGCGATAGATCAGCACGGAAGTGTCAAGCAAGGTTCGGCTGAACAGGTCAGTCGCATTCACTTCGGAAGACAGCGCGGCCACGTACCAGACATTGCGCAGGTAACGTCCTTGCTTTTCCGTGCCGGTGGCCGGAAGTATCTCGATGACTTTGGTGTCCATAGGTCTCCTTTATAGATATTGTCGGACTGGGTGAATCCTGAAGCTCGAAGTCGAATTTCAGGTGTGGCGTGCAAGGAATCAGGACATCAGGTCCGGCCTCCTCACAAATCAACGACGAGGCGCACAGACAGCGCGCGCGAGCAGCACGCGAGCAAGCGATCGTTCGCCGCTTTCTCATGCGCAGTCAGGAAATGGTCGCGATGGTCGGGTATACCCTCGAGCACGCCTACCGAGCAGGTGCCGCAGATGCCCTGCTCGCACGAGAGCGGTACGTCGATGCCATGGCTCCGCAGCGCCGAGGCGATGCTCTGCCCGGCAGGTACGGGAATGACCTTGCCGGCGCGTGCGCATTCGACCTCGAACACATCACCTGTTGCGACGTTGGCCGCAGGCACGGCGAAGTATTCGTGATGGATGCGCTCGTCCGGCCAGCCTGAGCGTTGCGCGTAGGAGATCACATGATTCATGAAGCCCGACGGCCCACATATATAGAGATGAGACGCAGCTGCTGCCGATTGCAGCAAGGGGGCGATATCCAGTCGCTGTGATGAAGGGCCGTCGTCGAAGTGGAAATGAATCCTGTGCGCAAATTCCGATTCCGCGAGCCAGCGCGCAAAGGCTGCACGGCTTCGTGACCGTGCGCAATAGTGCAATTCAAACGATGCGCCGTCTGCATGCAGCTGGCGGGCCATTGCCAACAGCGGCGTGATGCCGATGCCACCGGCGAGCAGCAGGGAGTGCGGCGCGTCGGCCAGCATAAAATGATTACGCGGCGCACTGATGTGCAGCGTATCGCCCTCCCGCAAGTCGTCATGCGCGCTCTTCGATCCCCCACGCCCCTGCGCCTCGCGAAGGATGGCGATCTCATAGAAATACTCTTCAAGCGGATCGCTGCACAACGAGTATTGGCGTACCTGACCATTCGGCAGATGGACGTCAACATGCGAGCCGGCCGAGAAGCGTGGCAGAGCCCCCCCTGTGGAAAGACGCAATTGCAGCGAGATGATCCCTTCAGCTTCCACCTTGCGCCGGGCCAACGTGACCGTCAGCAGATTTTTTTCGTCAATGCGTTCGAGCCCTGTCACTCTTCACTCTCCGTTCTGGTGTGCTTGCCGCCGAACACCTGTAGCAACTTGCAGACCAGCTCGGACTAATTTCGGTAAGTGTCTGTTTTTAAAGAAGGCTGCGTAGCGAGGGGACACACAGACTGGTTTGGTGCAACAATGTCTTTCACGATTTCAAAAAAGCCAAAGATCCGATTTTTCTGGTGTCAGCAAACACCATAAACGAATTATCAAAAAATAAATTCTGGAGACAGCATGGCGAAGACCAAGGGCCTAGCCTCGGCAGAGACACCGGCGAGCAGTTCCGAAAAGGAGCGCGCGCGGCTACTGGCCAATCATCTTCATTTCGCACCGGACGCGGGACACATCCAGCTGTTCGAGCAGCGCATGCTGCTGATGCATGCGTCGTCATTTGCGGAGCTGCGCCGCGAACTGATCGAGTCGCTCGGTACCGCGAAGGCGCGTGAGCTCCTGACCCGTCTTGGATACCAGCAAGGCTTTGACGATGGCCGCAAGGTCGCTTCGATGGAGCTGCGCGACATAAACGAGTCATTGGCGATGGGACCGAGGCTGCGGGAGATCGAGGGCTTCGTACGCAACCAGCCGATTGACTCTATGCGCATGGATATCGAGCGCGGCGAATTCTGGGGTGACTATTTCTGGTCGTCGTCCTGGGAAGGCAAGGCACATCTCGAACAGCTGGGCGTCAGCGGCGAGCCGGCCTGCTGGATGATGGCTGGTTATGCCGACGGCTACTGCACGGCGCTGACCGGCATGCAGATTCACTGGCGCGAAGTCGAATGCGTCGGCATGGGCCACAGCCGTTGCCGCGTAATCGGTAAGCCGCTGACGGAGTGGCAGGCAGAAGACGAGCATGCGGAGGACCTGCGCTATCTGAAAGCCGAGACTTTCGTCAGCCTGACGGACAAGACGTCGGCTGCTGCGGGCAAAGTCCAGCCAGCGCAAGGGTTCGCCGGCTTCGTCGGTACCTCGTCGGGATTCAATCGCGCCGCGAATCTGGTGCGCAAGGTCGCTCCGACAGACTCTACCGTGCTGTTTCGCGGCGAGAGCGGCGTCGGCAAGGAGTGCTTCACCCGCGCGCTGCATTCGATCAGCCCGCGCGCAAACGGTCCGCTGATCTCGATCAATTGCGCAGCGATACCGCCTGACCTCGTCGAGGCCGAACTCTTTGGCGTCGAGAAAGGCGCGTATACGGGTGCCGACCAAAGTCGGCCCGGGCGTTTCGAGCGCGCCGACGGCGGAACGCTGTTCCTCGACGAGATCACCAGCCTGTCACTGACCGCACAGGGCAAGGTACTGCGGGCATTGCAGGAACGCGAGATCGAGCGCGTCGGTGGCACCTCGGTGCGGAGCATTGACGTGCGCATTGTAGCTGCGGCCAACCGCGACCTGCGCCAGGAGGTCGACGAGGGGCGCTTCCGCATGGACCTGTTCTATCGCCTGAATGTGTTCCCGATCGAGATACCGCCTCTGCGCGACCGTCTCGAAGACATTCCGCTGCTGGTGTCATTGTTCCTCAATCGCAGCGCAGCACGCATCGGCAAGCAGGTATCCGGACTCACGCCGCGTGCCTATGCGGCGCTATGGGATTACGACTGGCCAGGCAACGTGCGCGAGTTGGAAAACATGATAGAGCGCGGTGTGATCCTTGCCGAGGACGAAGGCGCGATTGACGTGCAGCATCTATTCGCCGGGGGCGAAAAAATTCGCGGGCATGCGTTCAACCTGAATTCGGCAGGCAGCCTGGTGACGAATGTGATCAGAGAGCTGGATGTCGACGGGCTAAGCCGTACGGCAGACGCGCTGCTGTCACGTGATATGTCGCTCGAGGAGATCGAGGATCTGCTGATCCGTCGCGCAGTGGAAAGAAATAATGGCAACGTGTCTGCTGCAGCTCGGCTGCTGCAGATGGGGCGAGGTCAAATCGAATACCGGATGAGAAAGCGAGAGTCCTAAGGTAACTACAGTTTGCTAATTAAGTTACCTTGAAAAAAACTGTCGAAGAGGCTAGGCATGACTCTACAAATGCTTCGATGTCTGCAGGAAGGTACCGTACATGACGCCTGAGTTTGAGAAAAACTGATCCGATACCTTCCGAACGCTATCTTTCCAAAGTGTCCTCGCTGAGGTCCCAACGGTCGGCTAACTGTTTTTGATGGAGATGTATGATGTCCATAATTGCCCGTGCACAGAGTTGAAATAGCTCGATGTACTCTTCGGCTCGGAGCGAAGTCAACTTATTTAGGGCTTAACGGAAATTCTTCCGGGCGGGGAGAACTGCGGAGTGTTGTGGAGAATTGGGTAATCAGTCCCATCAGGTTCAAAACCCTCATTTTTCCGAAGCAACAATATGCAGCAATGAAGAACCAGCATGCTCACTTCAGACCAAAATCGAACCCGGGTCCGCTCCCACCACCAAACAAAAACGCCACCCCCTTGGGGTGGCTTTTTTGTTTGGTGTTCGCCGTCTGCGGGAATCGGACCCGCGGGACGCGGGACGAGCCTGGGGTTTCGGCGAGCACCGCTCGCCGCCGGGCGA
>JACCEC011548820.1_pt1 | contig 54910 bp, 59 predicted proteins | sample 7450121 | NCBI WGS metagenome assembly JACCEC01 (sample SAMN15323455, study PRJNA562643) | freshwater metagenome | isolation source: river surface water | place: USA:Blue River Watershed | collected 2017-08-18
ACTTCCGACATTTATATTAAAACGAACCAAGCCCTCACTACAGATTTTAACAAAATTTTTTAAGTCATAAACGTGCTTAATTGTCACCTCGCTATTGAGCGTCACATTTTCTTTTTTATTGTCTCCCCACTCTAATTCATACACTTTACTCGTACAGGGGCCTGGCTTAAGCTTAACACAAAGTTCGTACAGAGAGTCAGTCGGTGAAATACACACCACTCCTGAGCTAGTAGCGTCACATGTGGTAATATCAACCCGTTCTTGGGCATAAAGGCTACCCACAAATATTGAGAAAATGAAAGCAAAACAATTGCAAGTTTTCTTGAGCGTTGAGTAAACTAGCATAATGGGAGGAGGAGATTCAATAACGAACCTCTAAATATAAGACAAACAACTTAGTTTACATAATCCATTTTACTATTCCGTAAGCGTTGATTTATTAATAGGACTTACGCATTAAATCTGTAACTTTTCATAAAAAACGCATGAAAGCTACGTTTGAATTATATGGTCAATTTTTGCTGAGTAGTCAAATAAACTACACTTGCCCATATTTATTTGCAGAGTGAGTTAGGATGGAGAAAATGTTTTACTTACTCCCTTTAAAGTTCAGAAATCAATTTGACACTTCTGGCAGTGACTTTACAAAATCGGGTTTTTACTTTGTGAAATGGTCAAACTTTTTTACGAAAGAAATTTCCAACCTATTAAAAAGTGGTTTTGGGAGGTGAGCAAGTGCTTTGGGTTTTTCTTTCTGAAAAGGCCGTTTACGAACTGCTTCGTGACAAAACGCAGCATCGTAAACACGATTCCCAACGGCCGACGTAATACATCCAATACGCCGCAAACCCATCGCCCACCAACGCCATACCTTGCATTTATTAAACCCGAGTCGCTCAAAATACCGCTCAAATCAAACTTTTTAGGATATTATATTCTTCTTTACAAAGTTTTTCTGCCTACTGATTCCCATACTTCACAGCAGTCCCTGCCAAGACAAACCCCTGATAGTCTTTTCCTGTATAGTACTGGTATTTCACATTTACGATGGCATGAGCGCCCATACCCACGGCTTGAATAATCAGTTGATTGAGCAAAGCCTTTTTTTGCTCTTCGTCATTACCACGATATAGCATTCGCCCTTCTTTGGTTTGTTGGTTGCTCAACGGTACTTCCTTTTCGACCTTCACGGGACCAATAGGTATGTACACCCGCGTTGTAGGCTGATTTTCGTAAAACACATCAATCGGATACGTTGCATCCGCCAATTTAATCGGAATTCCCATACCGCCGTCGGGGGTTGTTACAGGTCGAGCACACGAAAATGCCCCCAGCAAAATGACTACCAAATACGTAAAAGAAAAAAGTGGTCGAAAAAATCTCATAGTTCAATTTTTCTAAAGTTTGCAACAGGAAATGTCATAGTAAAGTTTTTTACAACCAACACTCCCCACGGTTTGAAAGGAGCAATGTCAGGAAACATGTCGGCATTTACCTTGATGTCGGTCAGTTTCCCAAAATAAGCCTTGCCTTTCGCGCTCGGCTGCGTCACTACCCACTCGTCGCGGAGTTGCTGTGTAATACGCAATGGCAGAAAGGCCGTTGTTAAAGGAAACGAAAAATTCCCTCGGCGTATTGTCGCTTCAAAGAAGGGTTCATCTCCCTGTTTTGCCACCAGCTTGTCGGTACGCTCGTCAAGCGCTTGAAAGTCAAAATCACATAATTCCTTGGGAATGCCCCAATTTTCGATACCGTTCCAGACACTATTTGTGTCAGAAACGTAAATTTTTGAAATCGAAAACGTTTTTTTTTCTAACATCTCAAATACACCTGGAATAAAGAGCAATTCGCGGTACGGACCAACCGGTGTAGTATGGTAATCGACTAACATCATACTTGCCAGCATTCCCTTATAACTAACACTCTGATAATCAAGCAAAAAACAGTTTTCTCTGACAAATTGTTCGGGTAAACGATACAAGAAAATATAGCCATTTCCTGTCAGTGACCAAGGGGCAGGAGCTATTAGAGAAGGCGGCGGTAAGTCTTCGGTAGAAAGCATATTTTTGAATAAAAAAGGGGAACTAACCCCCATTTTGTAATATTTTCAAGAAAGATATAGACGAAACAAGTAACATAAAAAATATAGGCACTTGTTTAACAAAAAAAATGATACGAAATTTGTCACCGCTTTTCTAAGCAAATTATTTTTATGAAACAACGAAAACTTTACACACGTTTTTTTTCTGCGGCGCTGGCCTTGTTGTTGCTTTTTACGGCAACGGCAGGAAAAGCATTGTCGCACCGTAAAGTTAGTCCCAAAAAGCCCATTGCCGAACAAACGTCAAAAAAACAAACCAACAACGACCAACGTCCAGCCATTCAGGCAATGTCACTGGAGGCGGTAGTGGCCCCCGCTATTTCGTTTGATTTTGAGCAAACGTTCTACCTTCTTCCTAGTATTTATTGCATCGAACTCCCATCGGTAAGCCTTCTTCCGAAGCGTTTCGATATTTTTTACTACTTTTTTTCCTTCTTCCGAAACGTATTCGGCCACTTTATTGCTAGCAACGCCCCCTAGGCGGTGCGTTACTACAGCTTTGTGCCTATTGCTTTTTATCCACTGAGATGAAAGTTGGGGCAAAAATCCATCCTATTGTTTTCAATTTTCCAATTTATACAAATTTTCGAAAGCTGATGCTTTCGAAAAACGCTAATTCAATTAGTATAAACCAATTTTATCAATCATAAACTAATGCAAAACAGACTTGGTATTTGGATTTTGACAGTGGTAGTAGCTCTTTTGAGCATTTACTACTTGTCATTTACGTTTGTAGCACGCAGCATCCGCAGCGATGCCGAAGCGTTTGCTACTGGTAAAAACGGTGTTGTTGACACTAAGAAAAAAGAACGTTATTTAGATTCTCTTCGTCGTGAGCCTGTTTACTTAGGTTCTACGTACCAAGAAGTTACTCAACGGGAACTTGGTTTGGGTCTTGACCTTCAAGGAGGTATGCACGTGGTGTTAGAAGTAGCTCCAACCGACATCGTAAAAGGCCTTGCAGGTGGAAATGCTCGCAATAGCCAAGTAAACGAAGCGCTGAAAAAGGCAGTGGAAGCTCAGAAATCTAGCCAATCAAATTTTGTTGATTTGTTTGTAACTGAGTTTAAGCGTTTAGCACCTAATACTACATTATCACAAATTTTCTCAAACAGCACCAACCGTGGCAAAATCAACAACACATCTTCAGACAGAGAAATAACTGCATTTTTGAAAACAGAAGTAGAAGGTGCAACTAGCCGTGCGTTCCAAATTATCCAACAACGGGTGGACAAATTTGGCGTTGCTAACCCGAACATCCAGCGTTTGCCAGGCACAGGTCGTATTTTGATTGAGTTGCCAGGTGTTGATAACCCTGAGCGGGTGCGTCGCCTTTTGACGGGTTCTGCGAAGTTGGAGTTCTGTGAAGTGTACACACTCAACGAAGTGTCTCCTGCCCTCAACTCACTTGGAGCTTACTTGACTCAATTAGAGTTAGAAAAGAAAATTGCGAGCAAAGGTTCTGCCGCAGCTGATACAAGCAAAAAGTCAGACCTTGCATCACAATTGGCGCAAGGAGCAAAAGCAGATACTACCAAAACCGATACTACCGCTAACCAAACTGGTTTGGCAAGTTTGTTTGTCCCTATCTCTCAAGGAGAGCTAGGGGTATATGCCAAAGATACTGCCCGTGCTAACGACATTTTGGCTCGTCCAGAAGTAAAAGCCATGTTCCCGTCAGATTTAGTCATTATGTGGAACCGTAAAGGAGTTGAGACAACTGACAAGCGTAATGAAGTTATCGGTGTCTATTTCATCAAAAAATCAGGTGGGCAAGCACCACTTGAGGGGGATGTGATTGTAGACGCAGGAAACGATTACGATGACCGTGGCCGCCCAGAAGTAACCATGCGTATGAACGCAGAAGGTGCTCGTAAATGGAGAAACCTTACCGCAGCAAACGTAGGCCGCCAAGTGGCAATTATTCTCGACGGCTTTGTTTATACAGCGCCCAACGTCCAAAACGAAATTCCTAACGGTAACTCAAGCATCACAGGAAGCTTTACTGTAGAAGAAACGAAGGACATGGCCAACGTGTTGAAAGCAGGTAAATTGCCAGCCCCAACTACGATTGTTGAAGAAGCTATTGTGGGAGCCACTCTTGGTTCTGAGTCTATCAACGCTGGACTTATTTCTTCATTGGTTGGTTTGTTGGTTGTACTTATCTTCATGGTCATCTACTACAATAAAGCAGGTATGATTGCTGACGTAGCCTTGTTTGTCAACCTTTTCTTCTTGATGGGTATCATGGCTTCATTGGGTGCGGTATTGACTTTGCCAGGGATTGCGGGTATCGTATTGACCATCGGTATGGCGGTCGATGCTAACGTACTTGTTTTTGAACGTATCAAAGAAGAATTGGCGGCTGGAAAGGATATGAAACTAGCGGTTTCGGACGGTTTCAAAAACTCTCTTTCTTCGATTCTTGACTCAAACGTAACTACTTTATTGACAGGTATTATTTTGTTCTTCTTAGGTACAGGTTTGATTCTTGGTTTTGCCACTACACTCGTAATTGGTATCATAACTTCGTTGTTTGCTGCGTTGTTTGTTTCTCGCCTTATCCTTGAGTGGTGGATTGCCAAAGGTCGTAAAATCGAATTCTTTGCTAGCTGGTCACAAAACCTCTTCAAAGATGCAAACTTCGACTTCGTTTCTCGTCGTCGTATGTATTATATTATTTCTTCTACTATTATCGGTATCGGTATTATTTCGGTCATTTTCAAAGGTTTTGGACTTGGGGTTGATTTCAAAGGTGGCCGTAGCTACGTAGTACGTTTCGACAAAGAAGTAAACACTACTGAAGTTCGTGAAGCTCTTACTGGACCTTTCCAAGCAGCTCCAGAAGTAAAGACATTCGGGGGGACTGGTATTGGTGCTAACAAACAGGTTAAAATCACAACGAGTTTCTTGGCAGATGCCACAACTCCTGATGCCGATAAGCAAGCTGAGGCTAAGTTGTACGATGGTCTGGACAAACTTGCTGGCAACAAAGCCGCCATTCAGAGTTCACAAAAAGTAGGCCCGACCATTGCTTTTGATTTGATTATGACCTCTTTAAAATCGCTTTTATTAGCCATTTTGGTGGTGTCTGCATATATATACATTCGATTCCGTCGAGTTGCTTTCGTTTGGGGCGCGATTGTCGCATTGTTCCACGATGTACTTATTATTTTGGCAGTATTCTCTATATTTAACGGACTTCTTCCTTTCTCATTGGATGTTGACCAAGCGTTTGTAGGTGCTGTACTGACGATTATGGGCTATTCGATGAACGATACGGTCGTTGTGTTTGACCGCGTTCGTGAATACCTCCGCGATAACCGTAACAAGAAAGAGAGCATTCCAATAATCATTAACAACGCCTTGAACAGTACCCTTAGCCGTACGGCCGTAACGGGTCTTTCGACCTTATTTGTACTTATCGTATTGTTCATTTTTGGTGGCGAAGTGATTCGTGGTTTCTCGTTTGCGATGCTTCTTGGAGTTATCGTAGGAACGTATTCTTCATTGTTTGTGGCAACTCCAATTGTGGTTGACTCGCTTACGCAAGCACAAGCAAAAGAAGATAGCCTTCCTGCCGACGCCCAAAAAGCCGCTCCTGTTCGTCTTATCTCTGATTTCCCTGATGGCGTAGGTGACTTGGAAGCTCCACAAGAAGATGAGCAACAAGAAAAACCTAAAAAAGAGAAAAAAGCTCCGTTAATTAAGCCGTCTTTGAAAAAATAAAGACTTTTATAAGTCTTACTCATACACAAAAAGGGCTAGCAATTGCTAGCCCTTTTTGATTGTAAAAAACGCCAACAAAAAAGCGAAAGATTTCTCTTTCGCTTTTTTGTTATGGAGTTGTTAACCTTTAAATTTCTTCGTGAAGGCTATTGTAGTATCCCGCAAAAACGGCACCTTGAATAAGCGTACCAACAATTCCTGTCAATACATCACCAAAGGTAAACAACAATACGACAATCAATAAAAAGAAGGCAATCAACACCCCTGAACCAACTTCTTGTTCCTTATGTGCTTCCATTGACATCAATATTTGAGTGGTTGAAGTAAAATTTCGTCGCAATTTAGGCAAAAAAACGTTTGAACTCGTTTTGCTTTGGTGATTTATTCTCCTATCGCTTTGTTCAATGCTTGTTCCCAAAGGGCATAACTTTCTCCGTAAGAGTCCCGCAAGTCTTCGTTTGGTTCAAATGTTGCGATTTGCGTCAACCCTTCAAACGCCGATATAGTGTCGTAAATACCTACTCCTATCCCCGCCGCACGTGCTGCTCCCTGTGCTCCATCGGTGTCGTACAGCTCGATGGTTGCTCCAGTGGTATTGGCAAATGCCTCACGGAACAACGGACTTAGGAACAAGTTGGCATGGCCTGCCCGCACAGTCTGCGTTTCTACCCCCATTTGTTGCATTACCTGCAAACCATAATTTAAGGCAAATACGATTCCCTCTTGCGCCGCTCTAAACACATGCGCCGACGAGTGGGTATTGAAGTTTAAGCCTTGCAAATGACCTCCTACCAGCTGGTTTTCTAACACCCGTTCGGCACCATTTCCAAATGGCAAAAACGTAAGACCTTCAGCCCCAATTGGCGTTTGAGCAGCAAGTTGGTTCATTTCGTCATAACTGATACCTCCCGCAAAACGGCGTACCCAACTATTTAAAATCCCTGTTCCATTTACGCACAACAGTACTCCATTGCGTTGGGCATCGGGGGTACTATTTACGTGGGCAAAACTATTTACCCTCGAAAGGGGGTCCGCGGTAGGTTGGGCATTAATTCCATACACCACTCCCGAGGTTCCTGCCGTAGTGGCGACTTCTCCAGGATTTAAAACATTAAGCGAAAAGGCGTTGTTAGGCTGGTCACCTGCTCGGTAGGCGATTGGAATACCCGCTTTTAGTCCTAATTCTGCTGCTGCCGAAGTCGAAAGTTCGCTCTGAGGTACAAATGTGCCAACGATTTCGGGAATGAATGAATTATCAAATCCGTAGTAATCCAGCAATGCTTGTGACACTTTTTGCTCAGCAAAATCCCAAAAAATTCCTTCTGATAAACCAGAAACAGTCGTCTGAGGTGTTCCCGACATCCGAAGTGCTAAGTAGTCACCTGGGAGCATAAAATGCCGAATCTGCGCATAAATATCTGGTTCGTTGTCTTTTACCCACTTGAGTTTTGACGCCGTGAAATTACCAGGTGAGTTTAGCAAGTGTCCCAAACAAGCCTCGCTTCCCATATCGGTAAATGCGTTATTTCCGATTTCAACGGCGCGGCTATCGCACCAAATAATGGAAGGGCGCAGCGGGCGAAGGTCTTTATCAACCACCACCAAACCGTGCATTTGGTACGAAATTCCTATTCCTGCTACTAATTCAGTCGAAAAGCTGTATTTATTTTTGAGTTTGTGCGTAGCATTTATGGCTTCCTGCCACCAGCTGTCGGGATGCTGTTCTGCCCAGCCTGCACGATGTGCAATCATACCCATTTCTTGCTCAGGAGAAGTAGCCGTGGCAACTGCTTTTCCTGTTTCAATGTCTAATAAAGCAACTTTTACCGAAGAGCTGCCTACGTCATAGCCTAAAAGATATTTCACGGATACGTTCAATTTTGATGTTTACGATAAAAGGGGAAAATGGTAAATTTTACCTTATCCTCCAAAATTCTCTTTGATATTCTGTCTAAGGGTGAGCAATTATTGTTATTTTCGTAGAAAAAATTATCCAAAACAAATGCTTGATTTTTTTACTACCGAACGATTGATTTGGATTGGAGCCATTTACCTCGTTTTGTGCGTGTTGGCTTACTTCATACAACACAAATTTATCTTTAAACCTGAAACACTTCCCCAAGATTTCATTTATAACTACGAAGATTCATTTGAGGAGCTATTCTTTGAACCTGAGCCTAATGTCCGTATCAATGCGCTTCGGTTTTACCATGATGATGCTTCGAGGGGGCTTGTGATCTATTTTCACGGCAATACACGAAGCATCAAAGGATGGTCAAAATACGCCAAAGATTTTACCCAACACGGCTATGATGTACTAATGATTGACTATCGAGGTTTTGGAAAAAGTACAGGCAAACAAACCGAAGAAGGGCTCAAGAACGACGCGCAATACATTTATAATAAAATGCGCTCAAAATACAGCTACACTGAGGATAAAATCATTATTTATGGGCGGTCGTTAGGCTCTGGTTTTGCTACCAAACTGGCCTCCAACAATCACCCCAAAATGCTCATTTTGGATGCCCCTTACTACAGTTTTACTCGACTTACTACGCGGTTTTTACCTTTTTTACCCGTCTCCTACATTCTCAAATTTTCCATCCGCACCGATGTTTGGATTCGTTACGTCAAATGTCCTATTTATATCATTCACGGCACAAAAGACCTTCTCATTCCCTTTCGGTCGAGTGTACGGTTGACTAATTTAATCCCTCAATCGGCACGACTCATACCCATTTATGGAGGTGGGCACAACAATCTCCCTAGCTTTCCCGAATACCATCGTCACTTAGATGACATCCTCAACGACCGTTTTGACTTGATATTTGATAAATACGAAAAGCCGTTTTGATATCTGGAAAGCGTTAAGCACTGTTCATTAACTTATTCCATTCAGCACGGGTATTGATGTTTTGTAGCCAACGTTCATCAGGGCAAGTAAGTCCTTCGACTCCCATTTTTTTTAATAATTTCATGGGAGAAAAGTCACCTTGATACATTGCTTCTTTCAGCCACTTTTCAGCAGTTGGCTCCCAAATACCCACCAAAGGCTCCAAAAGGCCCGTAGTAGGATGTCGAAACACTGTGGCAGGTTGATTCTCATCTCGATTTGCCACCAAATATTCTAAGGTCTGTTGATTTACCAAAGGCATATCGCAAGCTACCACCAGCCACGAGCTTAAGGGTTGGGTAAAAAAAGCGCTCCCAATTCCCCCCAGCGGCCCAACTTCAAACGAATCTATCAAAAGCGGGGTTGGGCCAAATAAATATCTTTGTTCGTCCCGACACGATAGATAGGTTGGGCCAAAGTTAGATAATACATCAAGCAAGTACTCCCATTGTGGTTTTGAATGGTACAAAAGCTGACTTTTGTCTACCCCCATTCGGCGACTGTATCCTCCAACCAAAATGAGTCCGTTCATATTTTTTGCAAAAACTCTAACGCCCTTACCTCCGACCAATACGCCCCTTTATGTACAAAATTTCGAGGTCGAAAACCACAATGCCCTCCTTGCTGAGTAAGCTCTAACCACACATTGGGCATATCCGAAATCGTTTTACTAGGTAAACTTTGGTAAGGAACCAATGGGTCGTTTTCGGCATTCACGATGAGAGTTGGAACTGTAATTCCATCCACAAAATACTTCGAACTACAACGTTGATAATATTCGTTGGCTCCTTCAAAACCATGAAGAGGCCCCGTGTAAATGTGGTCAAAATCCCAAAATGTCTTTACTTTTTTCCATTGCGACGTATCAAAACGGTCGGGATACTGGCCAGCTTTGGCTTCAATTTTTGGCTTTAATGTTTGCAAAAAGCGCCATAGATAAATTTTATTTTCTGGTTTTTCAATGTTTCGACTACAACCCAACAAATCCATTGGCACGCTGAAAACGGCTACTTTATAAATTTCTTTGGGTAATGTTGTTCCCCGTTCGCCTACGTATTTGAGTGTTACATTTCCGCCCAAACTAAAGCCCATAAGCGAAATCTCAGTATAACCTTTGGCAATAGCGCACTTTACTACAAAATCCAAGTCGGTAGTTTCACCGCTGTGGTAAAAACGGAGTTGACGATTGATTTCCCCACTACAACTACGATAATTCCATGCCAAACAATCATACCCCTGCTGATTCAACAAACGCACCATACCTGTAATGTACTGACGTGTACTACTTCCCTCCAGTCCGTGAGAAAGAATCACCAAAGGTGGCTTAGATAAAGTCGTGGGAGCGGTAAATCCATAACTCCAATCAATATCAAGAAAGTCATCGTCGGGAGTAGTGACTCGCTCACGCTGATAAGGCGGTTTTACTTTGCGAAACAACGCGGGATAAATACTTTGGTAATGGCCATTGGGCAACCATCTGGGAGGCTGGTGAGTGTGTGTTCGCAAAAGAGGCATATAAAAAACGACTTTACAAAGACAAAAATAGAGTTTCTTTATGAAATCAGCGTTACTATTAATGCTTAATAAACGGCCTCGCAATCACTCGACGCCCATCACTCACTCGAATAAAATACTGGCCCGTCGGTAGCTCAGAAACATCAAATTGATTTAAAAATACGCTTCCATTATCGTACAAGAGCTTTTTACCTATGATTTGACTTTCAATGGTCACAATTTCGGCGGTCAACTCATAGGTATTGTCAGATTCGTACACCACAGTCACGGCATCTGCCGCAGGATTAGGATACAGCAAGAATTTTTCTTTTAAAATTAAGACTTCGGGAGGCTTATTAGAGATAGGGCTATTGGGTGAATACTGAGTATTGGTTAGTTCCAGTACCTTAGAAATAATAGAGCACCCGCGTTGGGTAATTTCCACGGTGTATTTTCCTGCTAAGGTAGCTACCAAACGCGGCCCTGTTGCGGTGGGTAGAAGGTTCCCGTTCAAAAACCAACGATACGTCATTCCATCGCCCGTACTCGTCGTGAGATGAATGCTTCCACTAGGAGGAATCACTGTACCACTATTGGTCGAAATTACAGGCCGTTGAAGCGATGATACCACCTGCGTCGAGGGCGTTGTCACTATGCATCTTCCTGCCATAATTACCACACTATAATTTCCTGCTTCCGTAGGATTGAGAGTATTTGTATTCGCCCCAGCTATATTTTCACCGTCGCGACGCCACTGGTATTTATACTCCAAACCCGCGCTTGCCGTCAATAAAATAGGAGTACCCGAACAAATCGTTACCGTTCCACCAGGTGTAATTTTCGCATTGAAATTCGTAACAGCAACCGATACCGTTTTCGACTGAGCCGAACACTGATAACCAATGGCTTTTACACTATACACCCCTGCTTGCATAATCTCGTAGGTAGGCGTTGTTGTAGTACTTATCACGTTTCCATCCTTTAGCCATTGATAAGTAATTGCATCGTCTCCTTTCACCTGCATGATTACTTTATTACCAGTACAAATCGTCGTATCTTGTCCTCCTTTGAGTACTTGTACTGCCGCCATACAATCCTGTGGCTTTATACCACTGACAATCAACGAATAAGGTTGACCGTTGTTTTGCAAGATCCGTTTATGACGTACCGATATTGTAAATACTTTTCCCGTAGGTGGTGCGGCTATATATACCTGTTCTACATTGTCTCGAACATTATCACCTCTTGTTGCTACCTGCGACGGTTTGGCGGGGTCGAGCACCCAAGGAAAATACGTAGTACCTGTTTCATCAGTAAGACGTACGTCCAAATCATTGATTAATTTAGAGGCAGGGCTGTCCACATTTTGTGTAGCAATAGAAGTTGCTTTTCCCTCTAGATCAGTCCACGATAAAGTCACGACCAAGGATTCGGTTCCTGCGGCAATGATTTTTTGCTGGTAAGTTTCGTTTTGTTTTAAAGTCTTTTCTAGTAGTAAATGCCTATTGGTAGAATTGAGAATCACTTGCGCTGCCTTTTCGGCGTTTAGTAACCCCCAACCATACTCATAACTCGGCCCTAGTTTCCCTTTTGGTACGCTGGCGGTATGCAATGCCAAACCTTTCAACGTGGCAGAGCGCATAAAATAAGATTCGCGACGGTAAAAAAGTTCTTGCAGCAAAATCAATGACCCCGAAACATTGGCACTTGCTGTAGAAGTGCCCGACATAGTTGCATACGAATTGTTGGCTGAAGCAATGGACGAAATGATATTACTTCCCACACCCAATAAATCAGGTTTGATACGGCCATCGTCGGTGGGTCCCCATCCACTGAAATCAGCGACTTTAAAATCGGTGATGGTTGTTCCTTCTAATTGAATTGCTGCCCCTCCTACTGTCAAGATATTTTTGGCATTTGCCTCAGCAGGGATTGCATCATAGCCATCGTTTCGGCTTCGTTCCAATAAACTCATTTGACTGGTATTTCTCAAAAAATAGGGTGTTCCAATCGGTGGGCCAGTTTCCGCGTGTTTATTATCAGCTGATTTGACAATCAGATAGTAAGGACTATTGGCGGCCAGTTGGTCTAAGTCTTGGGCTTTTTCATCATAAAACCCAAAGCGATAATCTTCGGTGGCGCTGATGGACGTATTTCCCCACCATTCCCATTTGAGATTAGGGTTAGTTCCTGGTCGGCTCTCATTAAACACCCACCCTACAACGGGGCCATAGGCATGGTTAGAAATCAGCATTTTCGAAGCTTCTCGGGCCATTTCCACCAAATCATCGGTGTAGTCCCACACATCCAACTTTGCACCATAAGCCATCCCTTTCACTTGTGGGTTTATACCTGCCGCCGCCATCGTGCCTGATAGATGTGTCGCGTGGTCGCTTAGGGTTGTACTTTGGTCTTTTTGCCGAACTCTTCCTCCAAACTCTACATGCGACAATCTCGGCAACCCTCCATCCCAAATACAAAGCCGGCCGTCCAGTTCGGGCAAATCGCCCTTAAGATCAACTCCCAACCCACCCCCAACGTACAAACCCGTAGTATGTGTACCTATCGAAGCAACCACATTATGGCTTGTATAATAAATAGGTTCGCCTACTGCATCGACCCCTTGCAAGGTTACTATTCGCCCATTGGCATATTTTTTGTTAATAAACCAGCCCTTCTTTTTTGCGTTTTTAGTAGCCCACTGCCAACTCTTCGTATACCGTTGTTGAAAGGACTTCACTAATAACTGATAGGCAGTAGTAGTATCTTTTAGAGTAAGCGGGGCAACGAGTGTTTGCCCACTCGCAAAGGAAGTGATGGCTGATAAACAGAATGCCACAAAACATTTGTTTATCAGCCGATTAAAAAACAATAATAGTATAAGGAGTAAAACAACAGCCATTCCTATTAAGTACATCGCCCGCTCTAAAGCTTCTGTATCGTGTGCACAACGCGTTTTTGGGTATTCTCCTCTTCGAATACAGCAAAAAGCGTACCGATTTGAAGATGAATAAGGTTGAACTGTGCCCGAAAAATTTTTTCAAACTTTTCCAGTAACAGTTGTTCTATCACCCGGCCATTGGCATCGTATAGCGTTGCTTTTACTTTAGACGAAGTTGTGTTGGCTGAAGGTACATACTCACACACTATCATTGAATGAGCTGGATTCGGGTATACCCTTGAAACAGCCACGGGAGCAAAGGTATTATCATCTAGCGCCGTGATAGTTATTCGAACTTCGTCTGAAACCACCTCACCGCACCCGCTGACGTTGGCCCGTACCGAATAATTTCCTGTTTGGAAAGCAGTAAACGTATTACTTGTTGCCCCTGGAATTGGCAACCCATTGATAAACCATTGATTACTAGTGGTAGCGTTTGAACGAAGTATGATTCCATCTACAATAGTGATGGTTGGTTTTTCAGGTTTGCGGGTCGTCAATGCAACAGGAGTAGACAACGTTGGTAAGCAATTATTTACAGATGTACTCACAGCGTAGGTTCCTGCATTTGCGGCATCAAAACTGGCTGAAGTTGCGCCTGGAACAGCTTGGTTATTGAAATACCACTGATATACCACTGCATTAAGCGGGGCTTTGAGCGTCAATAGAGCTCCTTCACAAATACTAGCTGCCCCGTCAAAGCTAATAGTCGCCGAAGATTTTGTGGCGGTTTTAGACGCAACAGCTACTCTTTCACTCGGACAACCCAGCGATTTTACTTTCAAATCGTACAAGTAATAATAAGCATTAGTTAGCGTATCAACGGTATTATTTTGGGTAAATAACGCCCCTCTTAATGCAATCATCCCAGGAATACTGTACGGAAAGCCCGAAACCCCTACGTTACTTCGATAAATCGTCGCGCCATTTTCATACTCAATCGAGATTTTGTAGTTACCTGCCTGCGGAATTGACAAATTAAGAGGATAGACCCTCCCCTCATCCGATGGGTCATCGGCAAATTGGCCTGTGGGGATACCTACATTAGCAACATTAGGGTTTCTACTTGCAATTACATCGACGGTGGTACTCGAAACAAAGCGATCGTCCAATCCCATCACGGTAAACGTAATTCGCCCAGGTGTGGCAGTATACAAACGTGCACTTTCTAGAATAAGCGGTACTTCAGTACGAATCAATGGCGCAGGGCCAAAATTACCTGAGTAGGTTCCTCCACCAAACACTGATTTAGTCGCAGGACCTACGCTTCCTGTAAAGTCATTTAACGCTACATAGAATGTCCCATTGGGTACTTTCAGCGAGCTACTTGTGAAGTTTCCAATGGCAAAGGGTTTGGTTGCCGTAGGACTATCGTACCAGAAAGTTGTGCCTAAATCGCGGCTAATCAATGCCAACGGGTCTGTATCGCAGTAGGTCGCCGTTGCCGCAGTAACCTTCGGCACAGTCGCAACGCTACGAATCTCACGAATTACGTTATTGGCCGTATCTTGGTCATTTTCAAGATTAGTCTGACATACAAACTGATAATTTACCCCTGATTTTAATTTACTTAAAAAAGCATCAGAAAGCGAAATAGTCGCATCTGTAAATGGAAGTACCGCTTGCGAAACCACTCCATTGATGGTGCCTACCAGTGTTCCTGAGGTTTCACGTACTTGTACCGAAACAGGGATCTTTTGTTGAGTTTCTGTTCCAACATTTCTTATCCGTACATTGACACTGGCCAATTGATTTCCGCAAAAATTATTTTCGGGAGTTATCAACGCAGCCATGGTCACATCGCGCGTTGCTCTGACGTACCTTAACAGGTACTCCTGTGTCTCACCTTTGGCATACGCTCCACAGGCTACTACCGACGCCATTGCATTGGTTTCAACACAAACGATGCGAAGTCGTGTCAAATTCCCCACAATTAAGCCCGATGGCGCTTTCAGTTCAGCCTTGAACGAGATATTTCCCCTTAAAACGCCAGAAGTAGCTACGGTTTCATTGGCGTCCTCAAAATCTCCGTCATTATTCCAATCAACAAAGATTTTCACTACTTTTTCAAAATCACTACCACAGGTCGCAAGCTTGACTTCCACTGGTAAAGATTGCCCCGCAGAAATGGCAGCCACTTGGTTCATAAAATCTGTATAATTCTGACAGCCATCTTTTCCCACCTGAGTAATGCTACCAAGTGTTACTTGGGAAATTTTTGTGTCAGCGTTCGAACTTGCTTTTGACTCACAATAGGCTTTCCCACCAATTCCGCTCACCAACAAAGCATACGCCTGCGAAGTATTGGTTAATGTGGCTCCTTTGTGCCGTACCGTAATCGTATACGTTCGGCCTGGTACGGGGTTAGCAATGAGAATCTGTTCTACATTATCCCGAATATTGTCTCCTCGCGTTGCATTGGCCGATGGTTGATTAGGATCCAGTATCCAAGGAAGCGATTCGATTGTGCCATCGCTCACACGGATGTCAAGGTCATTAAGAAGTTTAGGGGTACGATTATTAAAATTAGCAGCCGTAACACTCGTTGAGGCGGCTTCGGGGTCGGTCCAGCAAATAGTCGCGACCAAGGGACCACGCCCCGATGCGACTACCTGTACAGTGTAAGTTTCATTAATAGCCAACGTACGTTCGGCCATTAAATGATTTTGATCGCGGTTTAAAATGACCTCCGCTGCTTGCTTCATATCTAACAATCCCCAGCCATACTGGTAGTCGGGGCCAGGATTACCTGCGTCGTCTGCTGTATGAAGGACTAATCCTTTCAGTGTCGACGAACGCATAAATTTTTTGTTTTGCTGCTGGTATAGCTCTTGTAACAAAAACAACGAACCCGCCACGTTAGGAGATGCCATCGAAGTCCCACTCAGTGTTGTATAGGCATTATTTGAAGTCGAAGTAGTTGAAAAAACACTGACTCCGACCCCCACAATATCGGGTTTAATACGACCGTCGTCGGTAGGGCCCCAGCTACTAAAACTTGAAATACGTGGGTCAGAAAGTTGGTTATAGCCGTTGCTCAACACACTCACAGCCCCAACTGTCAGAATATTTTTAGCATTACCATACGTCGAAATCAAATCATATCCCTCTTGCGTAGCTCGTTGTACGATACTCGTTCGGCTTGAGCTTCCCAAGAAATAAGGGGTTCCCACAGGAGGGCCGTTAGTACCTCGTGCATTTCCCGCCGCTTTTACAATCAAATAATAAGGTGCATTATAAGCGATTCGGTCCCATTCACGGGTACGGGCATCATAAAAGCCCATTTTATAATCATATTGTTCATTGATGGTTGAGTCTCCATACCACTCCCATTTGCGGTTATTATCCGTTCCAGGTCGAGCCGAGTTAAAACGCCAACCTGCAACTGTCTCGTACGAATGGTTCGAAATCAGTGCCTCAGGAGCCACATTAATCATTTCAGGGCTATCGTTATTAAAATCATGGGCAAGCAGAGTTGCAGCATTCGACATTCCTTTGGCACGTGGATTAACCCCTGTCGCAATCATCGTACCACTGACGTGGGTTGCGTGGGCATCGGGGGTGGTAGCGTTATCGACTTGCGTAACACGACCTGCCAACTCGGTGTGCGTACCCAGTACTAGCCCACCGTCCCAAACCGCCAAACGGTCTTTCATGGGGGCACTCCCTCCCGTTAAATTTAACCCTAATCCTCCTCCTTCGTAGAGTGTATTTGTACGGGTGGAGAGGGCAGCACCGATATTAGTAGTAGTAGCATCGTACAAAGGCTGACCTGTTTCGCTTACTCCCGCCAAAATCATCACTGTTCCATCGGCCAATACTTGCCTTTCTACCCAATTATTTTTTTTAGCAAGCTGTTGCAACTCAGCCGCCGCTACTCGGTGCTGATTTTCAATAGATTGGCGTACGTTTCTAATTTTTTTTTGTTGTTCGGTCGAATAAAGGGGTGTACGTTGAGCATAACTATTCCAGCTCATCACTGCCAAAACACAGAAAACAAAGTAAAAACGAAAATGCATGATGAAGTAAATTTTTTATTAAAACGTAGAAAAGGGGCTTGAAGTTATACAAAACTCACCAAATTCCCACAGTTTTGTACCCGTACAGGTACCCCCCCGAAAACCGCATTCCCCGTCAACTCGTCCAACAACAGTTCATCTGTCAAATCATTTACACTCACTCCTGCATATTTCTGGGCAATAGGCAGCACCACACCAGCTCTTCCATGCCCGTATCCGTGGGGTAAACTCACTACCCCCAGCATTACTTTTTCGGTCAATTCTACTTCTACTTTGACCTGCCCCACCCTCGATTGTACTTGCACTTCGGTGCCCGTTTTTATACCTCGTTTTTCAGCGTCTTTTGGATGCATTAATAGTATACAACGGTTTCGCCCTTTTACTAATCGTTCCGAATTATGCATCCATGAATTGTTGTCTCGAACATGACGGCGGTTAATAAGCAGTAAATCGAAATCTGACGACACAGGTGTTTTCAATGCTTTTTCGATTCGCTTCATATCCTTTGTCAACAGTGTTGGCGCAAGCTGTATTTTTTTATCTGAGGTCTGTAATCTTGCTGGTAAACAAGGCTCTAATGCTCCTAAATCGAGACCGTGCGGGTGCTTTTTTAATTCTTCCAAACTCAGCTTATACTTTCCAAATCTCAACGCCAAATCAACTTTTGCATGAGGGTCTTCAGGAGTAAACGTGGACGAATGTTCTCCCGTTAAGCGGGCAGTAATTTCCTGAAAAATTTCCCAATCGTATTTAGCATCAGCCTGTTTAGCAAACAATGGTTCCGACATCCGAGCTACATTTCGAATGGCTAGGGCATTAAACGTTAAATCATAATGTCTTATTTCTAGTCCCGTGGCAGGTGGTAAAATCAAGTGAGCGTGCCGTGTGGTTTCATTGATATAAATATCTATTGAAACCATAAACTCCAACTGAGCAAATGCGTTGTCGAGCTGCTGTCCGTTGGGCGTTGAAAGAATTGGATTTCCACAGCTGGTAATGAGGGCTTTAATTTGTCCTTGGCCCTCCGTTAAAATTTCTTCAGCCAACGTTGAAACAGGTAGTTCTCCCATAAATTCAGGCAAACGCCGTACACGGCTTTGATAACGATTATACTTATCGTATCCTTCTCCTTTCGACGCCGCCAATATGTCCATAGCTGGCTGAGTAAACATCGCTCCCCCTGCTTTATCGACATTGCCTGTCACACAGTTAAGGGCATTCAACAACCATTGGCAAGCCCCACCAAACGCTTGAGTTGATAGACCAATTCTTCCATAAGCCACGGCTGAGCTAGCAGTCGCAAACTCACGCGCTACTTGTCGAATAGTTGTTGCTGCTACGCCCGTATGGTCAGCCACCAATTCAGGAGTAAAAGGAGCCACAATTTGTTCCAATTCATCTAGTCCATTCACAAACTCAGGTGCTTTCTCTAAATTTTCTGTAAAAATCACCTGTAACATCGCCAACAAAAAATACACATCGGTACCTGGGCGGATAAAATAATGTGCAGATGCTTTAGCCGCGGTTTCAGTAAATCGAGGGTCTATAACTACCACTTTTCCACCCCGTTCTTGAATAGCTTTCAAACGATTGGCAACATCGGGGGCAGTCATCAAACTACCATTTGAGGCAATAGGGTTAGCCCCCATTATCAGCCAGAAATCTGTCCGGTCAATATCGGGAATGGGAAGTAAAAAAGGATGGCCAAACTGCTGCCAAGCCGCAAAATGATGGGGAAGTTGATCGGCTGAAGTCGCCGAAAAAATATTCTTCGTTTTCAAAGCTCGCATTAAACCTGTACCAGCTAAATACGTCCCAGAATTGTGTACAGAAGGGTTGCCTGCATACATACCAACGGCGTTAGTACCGTTTTGAGCTTGAATTGTCTTCAATCGAATAGCCACTTCCTCAAACGCTTCCTCCCACGAAATTTCCTCCCAGCCAGTTGTTGTACGACGTACGGGTTTCTTCAAACGGTTAGGGTCTTCATAAATATCTTTCAATGCTACAGCTTTGGGGCAAACGTGCCCACGACTAAATGAATCTCTTTTATCGCCTGCAATCGAAACCACCTCATTCCCAACATACTTGATTTCAAGGCCACAAATTGCCTCACAAAGGTTACATGCGCGGTAATGTACACTCGAATTTGTCATATTTATCATTCGTTTGGTGCAATATAAATATTTTTAACAAACTTCTTTGGGATGATACTTTTTTGATTTTCAAAAAGTTACTATCTTTGCATCCCGTTTTGAAACAAAGCATCGTAACATCATAAAGAGCTGATACAGAAATGAAAAAAGGAATTCATCCAGATTACAGAGAAATCGTATTTTGGGATTTAGCAACTGATGACAAGTTCGTAACACGTTCTTGCGCCCCAACAAAAGAAACTATTGAATTCGAAGGAAAAACTTATCCTGTGTTCAAAGCAGAGGTGACTTCTAAGTCACACCCTTTCTATACTGGTAAGAATACATTGATCGATACGGCAGGTCGTGTTGACAAATTCCTCAGAAAATACGGAAAGAGATAAGGTTTTTCGGTTTTTTACCGTAAAAAAAGGAGCTGTTAATAACAGCTCCTTTTTTTTACACTTTTTTGAATTACAATTACGTATGATATGGCGAAGGGCTTACCGAAGTCCATCCACCATCTACGACCAATGCTTGCCCAGTAACATGCCCAGCAAGGGGTGATACCAAAAACAAAGCCGCATGTGCAATATCTTGCACGGTTGCGGGACGCCCCATAGGAGTAATTCTACTCCATGTTTGGTTGTACTCAGGGTCTTCAGCCGTCCGTTCGGTCATCGTAGCTCCTGGCGCTACTGAGTTAATCGTAATTCCATGTGGAGAAAGTTCTACGACTAAGCTCTTAGCAAGCATTTCGAGGGCCGCTTTGGTCATCCCATACGCGGCCAAATACTGATGTGCTTGGTGACCCGTTACCGATGACATCAACAATATTCGTCCTCCTTGGCCCTGTAGCCGCATCTGACGAGCCGAAGCTTGGGTCAGGAAGAAACTACCTCGAATGTTCAAATCTAATAGCTGTTGAAGCGATTCTGGGCGATAATCAAAAAAATCTCCAAACGTCGTCATACCCGCATTGGCCACTACGGTGGTAAGTTTTCCAAAGACCTTCACCGCTTCGGCAACCATTGCATTTACAGAATCGACATCGGCGGCATTTCCAGGATAACTTATACAATTACCTCCTTGTTTTTGAATTACCTTAGCTCCTTCGTCTGCCAAGTTTTTATCAAGGTCGTTCAATACTACCGCTGCACCTCGTTCAGCCAATTGACGGGCGATTTCTAAACCGATTCCTTGGCCTGCCCCCGTGACAATCGCCACTTGGCCACTAAACTCTCTTTCTTTCATCTATTCGCATCTTAGTTCTATCTTTCTATTCCGTTGGTTTTTTGCTCCACCAACTAGCCAACAATGAGCCCGTAATATTCATAATAGGGCCAAACAATGCAGGTGCTAGTCCAACCGTGGCTACTTTTCCCATTTGAAGGGCTATCCCAGAGGCCAATCCACCATTTTGCAAGCCGACTTCAATAGCCACTGTTCGGCAATCTTGTTCGGGCAACTTTAGGAACCTTGCTCCCCAATAACCCAACAAGTAACCAGCCAAATTATGTATCAATGTACAAAGGATGAGCAACCCACCGACTTTCAACAAACTTTCACGCCCTGCCGCCGTTATGATACAAATAATCACAGCAATGCCTGCCATCGACACCAACGGCATGTATTTGTTGAGAAATTCTGTTTGATTTCTAAAAATTTTATTCACTGCCAGCCCAACACCAATCGGCAAAATGATGATTTTAAGGATTTCAATCATCATTTTCATAAAATCAATTTCAATAAATGACCCTCCCAATAGCTTCATCAAAAGAGGTGTGAGCACTGGTGCTAGCAATGTAGCACAGGAAGTAATTGTCAACGATAGAGCTACATTAGCCTTGGCAATATAAGCCATTACGTTTGAAGCCAGACCACTCGGTGAACAACCAATCAAAATGATACCTGCAGCAACTTCTGCTGGGAAGTCAAAATTTACCGCCAAAGTATAACCCACTAAGGGCATAATCGTAAATTGGCAAATAAGACCAATAATAACGCTTTTGGGAGATTTTGCTACTGCCTCAAAGTCTTTAGGGCTCATAGTTGTTCCCATTCCAAACATGATAATTTGCAAGAGTGGAACAATAAGGGTTTTTAATTGAAAATCCCCAACTTGGGTAAAAGTTTGAGGAAAAAAAAGAGCGAGCGTTGCTGCTACAATGATAGATAAGGTATAAAGGTAATTTTTCATGTGAGGTTAAGGAATAGAAAATAATTAATCAAAAGCCGCCCCCACAAAAGCATAGGTACAGCCAAAAATACCCGGTTAGACTGGGTTACTACGCCAGCGGCTTTCTCGCATCACGGTCAGGATCATTTTTTACTACAGAAACATCATCCAAAATCATTGTTTCACCTTTCGCCGAAGAATAGTGAGGCCAATGAGGAAGCCCACCTCCATTGGGATTTCCCGTTCGTGCAAAATTTACAAATGATTTAGCCATTTTTTCAGATAATCGTCTAGGGCGAGCTCCCCCGCCCGTGTGGGTGAGCATCAAGTCAGTATTGTAAAACCAAAAACAAATATCATCGCAGTGAAAAGCCCGCATTCGTCCATCAAACAAAGGCGGTTGCCATCCAAACCAAGCCACATATACAGGCGCTTTTTGTTTTACTTTAGCATCGGCAGTAGCAATCGCATTCTTACGATTACTCATAACCATCGACCAAATTTCAATCGGTTTTTTATCTGGAAATGTTTTAGCATAGGCATCTACTATCTCGCCTGATTTATCCCCAAAACGTGCCTTTAATCTCTCTTTAACGTCGTTCAAAGATACTTTTTCGAGCGATGAATCGACTCTGCTTGGCGATTGCTCATTGAAGGTAGTAGAGATAATCATGGGAATATCAGCAGAAAAATGTGCCGAATCACTATAAAATGGGGTTGCTGACAAGTAGTTTCCATCTGCAACTGGGCTAAACCCTCCCCGTAAAAGATTCAGTCGTTTCGCTTCATCGGCCATTTTTGCGACCGCCCGATTGGCAATGTCAATGTATTCACGCCACGGTATTTGTTGTAGCTTACTGATGTCGTTCGGGCCCAATCCTGCTTCCTTAAGCACCATTGCACCCAATTTTTCTGAGTATTCTTTGTTTACACCTCCCAAAGATGAGCCACTCAAAGCCACTGCTTTGTGAAATAAGCCTTTGGCAGAAGGCATCGCCATCAATGTACATACTTTTGCTCCTCCACCTGACTGACCAATAATGGTTACATTATTCGCATCTCCTCCAAAATTTGCGATATTATCTCGTACCCATTCAAGAGCTGCAACAATGTCCAACATTCCTACATTACCCGAAGCGGCAAATTTATCACCCCCAACTCCCGCAACATTGATAAAACCCAACGCTCCCAGTCGATGATTGAGTGAACAAAAAACAACGTCTCCCATTCTACTCAAGTTTTCACCATGATAACCGTCTTGTTCGATTCCATTTCCATTGACAAAGCCTCCCCCATGCAGCCAAACAATAACAGGCCGCTTTTTAGTATCTAAAGCGGGAGTCCAAACGTTTATTCGCAAGCAATCTTCACTTACATCGTCGTAATTCCAATGGTCAACAAACGAAGAATAGGAATCGGCATATCGTTTTTCCATGATTTGTGGAGCCGAATTTCCCCACCAAACAGCGGGTCGAACATCCGTCCAAGCTTTAGGTTTTTGTGGCGGCATGAAACGATTTTCACCTGAGGTATCTGCTCCATACGGAATCCCTAAAAACGTGTGAATTCCGCGTAGAATAAACCCTCTCACCTTTCCATAACTAGTACTTGCCACAGCGATGTTGTCTCCAACAAACAAAATTTGTTCATCATCTTTTAGCGGGTTATTAACAGGTTGAGCAATAGTAGTGTGTGAAGTACCTACTCCCACCGTAGCGGCACTAAGCCCTAAAGTTTGAATAAAACTTCGGCGATTGGGTTTCATAGTAATAAACGTGTTTAGGAGTGAACTGGTAAAAGGTTAACACCTACAAAAGCCTATCAAAACAAAAAACTCCCCAAGGAAAAGGGGAGTTTTTTGTTTTGATACTTTAGTTTTTTATGCTTTAAACAACTCAATAAAGCTGTCAAACAAATAGCGTGAATCATGCGGGCCAGGCGACGCCTCGGGGTGGTATTGTACCGAAAACGCAGGCTTATCTCTACGCTTTATTCCTTCAATGGTTTTATCATTGAGGTTAATGTGCGTTACTTCAACATCTGGATGAGCTTCAATTTCTTCAGGACTTACAGCAAACCCGTGGTTTTGAGAGGTAATTTCGCAAAGCCCTGTTTGGAAGTTTTTCACTGGGTGGTTCAATCCACGGTGTCCGTGGTGCATTTTGTAGGTTGATATTCCACTTGCCAGGGCCAAGATTTGGTGCCCTAAGCAAATTCCAAAAATTGGTTTGTCAGTCGCCAAAAACTTCTGCACCGTTTCTACTGCATACGGCATAGAAGAAGGGTCTCCAGGGCCGTTTGAGATAAAGAAACCATCAGGATTCCACGCCATTACTTCCTCAAAGGGAGTTTTTGCGGGGAATACTTTGCAATAACAACCACGTTGAGCCATGTTCAAAAGAATGCTTTTCTTTATTCCATAATCCATCACTGCGATTCGATATTGCGCCGTCGATTCGTCTCCCATAAAGTAGGCTTCTTTAGTAGATACTACCGACGATAACTCCAAACCTGCCATGTTTGGCACCTCTTTTAGATGCTCCATGAGTACTTTCTCATCCAAAATCTCCGATGAGATAATGGCGTTCATTACCCCTTGTTGGCGAACATGACGTACCAATTGACGTGTGTCAACCTCACTAATTCCAACGATATTTGCTTTTTCAAAATACGTTTGGAGTGAGAAGTTAGCTGTTTTGCGAGAGTAAATACGCGAGAAAGAATTGCAAACCATCCCGCTGATTTTTATAGAATTCGATTCTTCTTCGCTTTCTAACTGTACACCATAGTTACCAATGTGTGAATTGGTGTTAACGACAATCTGGCCAAAATACGAAGGGTCGGTATAAATTTCTTGATACCCAGTCATACCTGTATTGAAACAGATTTCGCCACCCATTGTGCCGATTTTGCCAAGCGCCAACCCCCTGAGGGCTGTTCCGTCTTCGAGAAGTAAGAGTGCTGGTTGTTGAGAACCCATTTGTTAATTGGTGTTGAATAATTTGTTTTGCAAATTTCCAAAAAAAGGGGCTAAACTTTCGTTTAACCCCTTTTGTATTTTAACTTTTCTTCATTTTGTAAAACTAATTCTGAAAAAAGTTATTCTTGGCCTGCGTTTAATTCGTCTTGCCAAGTTTTCAATTCATCAAATTTACCGTCGCGAGCGAGGCTAGCTTGCTGAGGCCAGGTAGCAGGGCTTTTTGAGCCAATCCCCGCAGCTGATACGATTTCTTGAATTGCTTCAGGAGTCATGTCCGCCAATTGTGCAAACGTTGTTACACCAGCCGCTACAAGCGCACCTGCGATTTTAGGACCAATGCCTTCGATGATTTCAAGGTCATCAGCAGCTACTTCCGATGATTCAGCAACTACTTCTTCTACAACAACAGTAGGGGCAGCAGCTTTTGCTTCAGTAGAAGTCTCAGCTTTCTTACCACCACGGCGGCTACGACGAGTTTTCGTTGCTTTTTCTTCAACCGCTGCAAGAAGCGTTTCGTTGAAGTCTACTAATTCAATCATACAAACTTCGGCAGCGTCACCTTGACGAGTACCTAATTTAATGATACGAGTGTATCCTCCAGGACGGCTGGCGATTTTATCAGCAACAGTACTGAACAATTCTTTCACAACCTCTTTTTCAGGGATGTAAGAGAAAACGATACGGCGGTTGTGCGTAGTATCTTCTTTAGAGCGAGTCAAAAGTGGCTCAACGAATTTCTTGAGTTCTTTTGCTTTAGCCAAAGTAGTTTCGATACGCTTGTGGATAATCAATGACGAAGCCAAGTTACGTAACAAAGCGCTACGGTGAGAGGACGTACGCCCCAAATGGTTGTCTTTTTTACCGTGTCTCATTAGTTTGAGTTTTTGATTAGCTTCGAGCTGCGGAAACCGCGCTTCAGAATACTAACCGGTTGAACAATACATAAAAAGGCCTTTCTCATTACAGAGAAAGGCCAAAAGATTTAATCTTCGTCGAGGCGATACTTCGCTACGTCCATACCAAACGTCAAGTTCTTCTCAGCAATTAGCTGCTCCAACTCAGTCAGTGACTTCTTACCGAAGTTACGGAACTTCATCATATCAGCCACTTCGAGTCGTGCCAAATCGCCAAGCGTCTTGATGTCTGCCGACTTAAGACAGTTATAAGCACGTACAGACAAGTCAAGATCAGCCAAAGGCGTTTTCAACAACTTGCGCATACGCAACATTTCTTCATCTACTTCGCTTACTTCGTCATTTTTCTGAGTTTCAAACGTCATTGTCTGATCAGAAAACAACATAAAGTGCTGAATCAAGATGTAAGCAGCGCCTTTGAGGGCTTCTTCTGGGTGAATCGACCCGTCGGTTGTTACCTCAATAAGCAATTTTTCGTAGTCAGTTTTCTGTTCTACGCGCGTATTTTCTACGCTGTACTTTACGTTTTTGATTGGTGTGTAAATAGCATCAATTGGAATGTGACCAATCGGCAACTCCAATGTACGAGGTTCATCAGCTGGAACATAACCACGACCTTTCTCAAGAATAATTTCCATCTCGAAGGTCATTTGGTCGTCGATGTGACAGATAACAAGATCTGGATTCAAAACCTGAAACGATGATGTAAACTTAGCGATATCGCCAGCTGTTACCACCGATTGATTTTTTACACTCACCGAAATTTTGTTATCAGCTAATTCCGACACTTTCTTAAAACGAACCATTTTGAGGTTCAAGATAATCTCGGTCACATCTTCAACAACTCCTTCAATTGAAGAGAATTCATGAAGTACACTTGGAAAACGTACGCTGATGATAGCGTAGCCTTCCAGCGATGAAAGCAGGATACGACGTAACGCATTTCCTATTGTTACCCCGAAACCTTTTTCCAGCGGCTTGAACTCAAACAACCCGTGAAAATCGTCGGCTTTTTCCATTACGACTTTGTCAGGCATTTGGAATGCTAAAATAGACATAGGATTAGCAGTTTTTTTAGAGTCCGAAGAACGGTTTTTAACCGCAAAAAAGTATGTTTTTCTAAACATACAAAAACAAAACCCTTGACGTGGTAATCCACCCCACAAGGGTTTTGTAAAAAATATTTAAGACTACTTCGAGTACAATTCGACGATAGCTTGCTCATTCACGTTTTCAGGAATCTGATCACGCTCTGGGTACTGAACAAACTTACCAACCATCAAATTTGTATCCCACTCAAGCCAGTTGAAACGTTTGGCAGCGGCTGTACGAGCTGCTAAGCTGTCATTGATAGCTTCAAGTGATTTTGATTTCTCACGAACACCTACTACTTGACCTGGGCGCAAAGAGTACGAAGGGACGTTTACGATTTCGCCGTCAATTGTGATGTGCTTGTGAGTAACTAGCTGACGAGCTGCACGGCGAGTAGGAGCAATTCCTAAACGATAAACAGTGTTGTCAAGGCGTGCTTCGCAAAGTTTAAGCAAGTTTTCACCTGTGATACCTTCACGTACAGCTGCACGGTGGAACAAATTACGGAACTGACGTTCCAAGATTCCATACGTGTATTTTACTTTTTGCTTTTCTTGTAACTGAAGTGCGTATTCCGACTTCTTGCTACGACGTCCTCTACCATGTTGGCCTGGAGGATAGTTTTTCTTGCTAAGCGCTTTGCTTGGGCCTAAGATAGCTTCACCGAAACGACGAGCAATTTTGGACTTTGGACCTGTATAACGTGCCATTTGAATTGATTTAGAATAAACACAAAAATTACCGTAGGAACAATCTAGCAACCCCAGTGTCCAAATTGCTGATTGTTCTTACGGTGTTATAAAAACTTTACGATTATACTCTTCTACGCTTTGGAGGACGGCAGCCATTGTGTGGCAGCGGAGTAATGTCTTTGATAGTCGTTACTTCAATACCCACGTTTTGTACGGTACGAATTGCTGACTCACGGCCTGAACCAGGTCCCTTTACAAAAACTTCTGCTTTACGCATTCCAAGATCGTATGCTACTTGTGCACAGCTTTGAGCAGCTGTTTGAGCAGCATAGGGCGTATTTTTCTTTGAGCCTTTAAAGCCCATTTTACCAGCTGACCCCCAAGAAATAACTTGACCAGACAAATTGGTAACTGAGATGATAATGTTGTTAAATGAAGCCTTGATGTGAATTTGACCCACTTGCTCCACCTGTACAACGCGCTTTTTTGCTTTATCTTTACGCTTATTTTGAGCCATTGTTTTAGTCGGTATCTGTTAGCAGTTATCTGTTATCCTGCTTATTGTTTCAAACAAATAACGGACAACAGTAAACAATTATGGATTACTTAGTAGCCTTTTTCTTATTTGCTACAGTCTTACGCTTACCTTTACGAGTACGGCTATTATTTTTGGTTCTTTGTCCACGCAAAGGTAATCCTTTACGGTGACGTAAGCCACGATAACAACCGATGTCCATCAAGCGCTTGATGCTCAACTGTACTTCTGAGCGAAGTGCGCCTTCTGTAGTAAATTCACCATTGATGATTCCACGAATAGCGTTTGCTTCTTCGTCCGACCATTCAGCTACTTTTTTGTCATAGCTAATTCCAGCTTTTTCTAGAATTTTACGAGCCGAGCTACGTCCAATTCCGAAGATGTAAGTAAGCGAAATCTCGCCACGTTTTTTGTCTGGAATGTCAACACCTGCAATACGTGCCATATCTTAAATTATCCTTGTCTTTGTTTGTACTTGGGATTTTTCTTGTTGATCACGTAAAGTTTACCTTTACGGCGAATCACTTTACATTCAGCACTGCGCTTTTTAATAGACGCTTTTACTTTCATTTTTGTATTTGATTTTGGATTTTAGACGATAGGACTTTCAAAATCAAAACGAACTACTTAAAGCCCTACTATCTATTATCAAGTTATTACCTTATTTATACCGATAGATAATTCGAGCTTTAGATAAGTCATAAGGCGACATTTCTAATTTAACTCGATCACCCTGCAAAATCTTGATATAATTCATTCGCATCTTTCCGGAAATATGAGCAATCACTTCATGCTTGTTTTCAAGTTGTACTCTAAACATTGCATTTGACAGCGCTTCTACGATTATTCCGTCAACTTCGATGAGTCCTTGTTTTGCCATATACTCTTTTGGTAAGGAAAATTAGACGCTTACCATTAACGTCGTATTTTGGGTTACTTCTTCGATATACTTAAACGTTGTAAGAATTTCAGCTTTACCTTTTCGAACTAAAACTGTATGTTCAAAGTGCGCTGCTGGCTTTCTGTCTGTCGTTCTAATGGTCCAACCATCTTTTTCTTGAACAACACTACGTTTACCTAGCGTAATCATCGGCTCGATAGCGATAACGGTTCCTTCTCTTAGTTTTGGTCCTTGACCACGTTTACCGTAGTTAGGAACTTCAGGACTTTCATGGAGATTACGCCCCACACCATGTCCCACTAATTCTCTAACGACACCGTAGCCAAACCTTTCAACATATGATTGGATAGCGTATCCAATATCACCTACACGCTTACCTTCCACCGCTTGCTCAATCCCCAAATACAGGGATTGCTTTGTTCTTTTTAAGAGGTTGGAGACTTCGGAACTTACATTGCCAATTGGATATGTGTAAGCACTATCGCTATGGAATCCGTTCAGCTTAACTCCGCAATCAATCGAAATAACATCGCCTTCTTTGAGTTGATACTGGCTTGGAAAGCCATGTACAACCGTCTCATTCAATGAAATACAAAGTGCCGATGGAAAGCCATTGTAACCTTTAAAAGATGGGTATCCATTGTTATCTCGGATAAACTCATCAGCAATTTTGTCTAGCTGTTTTGTAACTACCCCTGGTTTAATCCACTTGGCTACTTCAGCATGTGCTTTGCCTAGTAGTTCAGCACTTTCTTTAATGAGTAGTACTTCCTCTTCTGACTTGAGAAAAATCATCTTCGTTATTAGGCCGCTACAGTTTCTGTACGTCCTTTTACGCGTCCTGATTTCATCAAACCTTCATAGTGCTTCATCAGTAAATAACTTTCTACTTGTTGAAGGGTATCAAGAACAACACCCACCAAAATCAGAAGTGAAGTACCTCCAAAGAACTGAGAAAATTCTCTTGTCATACCTGTCATGCTTGCTAGTGATGGTAAAATTGCAACCACCGCTAATAAAATACCTCCAGGCAACGTAATTCTGTCCAATACAGTGGCAATGAAATCAGATGTTGCTATTCCTGGTTTAATTCCTGGAATGAAACCTCCACCGCGTTTCATATCATCTGATATCTGCTGTGGACTAATCGCAATCGCTGTATAAAAGAACGTAAATACAATAATCAAAGTAGCAAATAAAACGTTATATTGCCAAGTCGTGTAATCATTGAAAGTAGTTGCAATTGAACTAGCCACGTCACTTTTTTCAGCGAACAAACCAGCTACAAGAGATGGAATAAACATTAATGCTTGAGCAAAGATGATTGGCATTACTCCCGAAGTGTTCAACTTCAAAGGTAAGTACTGACGCTGACCGCCCATTACTTTATTTCCTACCACTTGCTTAGCGTACTGAATTGGTACCCGACGAACTGCCTGAGTCAATGCAACGGCAAACATTACGACGATAAATAATGCAACAATCTCTGCAACAAATATCAACAGGCCACCAGTCCCACGCGATGCACTTTCTTGTACAATTGCTTTAGGAAAACGTGAAACAATTCCAATCATAATCAACATCGATGTACCGTTACCAATTCCACGGTCGGTAATACGCTCTCCCAACCACATACAGAAAATTGTTCCAGCAGTAAGGATGAAGACAGATGAAATAGTGAATGCTCCACGACTTATCAACAAAGCATCAGTAGAGATGGTTGTTTGCAAATAACTTACTGATTGTGCAATGGTAACAAAGATTGTTAGCACGCGAGTAATCTGATTAAGTTTCTTACGCCCAGACTCTCCTTCTTTCTGCATTTTTTGAAAATACGGAAGAGCCATTGTTAATAATTGGATGGCAATTGACGCAGAAATGTAGGGCATAATACCTAGAGCAAAGATGGAAGCTTTCGTAAATGCTCCACCAAGGAAGGTATCTAATAAGCCTAAAAGACCTGAATTGTTTACCTCAAGCTTGTCACTATCAATACCTGGAAGTACGATGTACGAACCGAGGCGATAAACCGCAATCAAAAGAAGAGTGTAAAGGATTCTGCTTCTTAACTCTTCGATTGAAAAGATATTTTTTAAGGTCTGTATAAACCGTTTCATGCGTTTTTTAAGATTTACCTGTGAAAAAATCAGGCAAAGTTACAAAAATCTTTTAAATCAAGATTATAATGTAACCGCTTTACCACCTGCTTTTTCGATAGCTTCAACTGCTGTTTTAGAAAAAGCATGAACTTTTACTTCAACAGCTGCTTTTAATTCGCCACGACTAAGCACTTTTACTAAATCTGATTTCGCTACTAAACCATTGTTATAGAGAGTTTCAATATCTACTACTGTAACATTTGTCTTCTCAACAAGTGCTTGAATAGTATCTAAATTGAGGGCTTTATATTCAACACGGTTTATGTTTTTAAAACCAAATTTAGGGACACGTCTTTGAAGAGGCATCTGCCCACCTTCAAAGTGGCTTTTTTGGCTGTATCCAGAACGAGATTGCGCCCCTTTGTGACCACGTGTAGAAGTTCCACCCATTCCTGAGCCTTGACCTCTACCTAAACGTTTTTTTGTTTTTACCGAGCCTGTAGCTGGTTTCAATGCGCTAAGATTCATTGCTATATCGCGGATTAAATCTCTTCAACTTTCACTAAATGATCTACCTTACGAATCATACCTTCGAGGGCTGGATTCACATTAATCTCAACACTACGATTGATTTTACCAAGACCTAAGGCTGCGAGTGTGCGCTTTTGGTCTGCAGGGCGGCCAATCATACTTCTAACTTGTGTAACTCTTACCTTTGACATTTTCTCAAAAGATTATCCATTAAACACTGTGGTCAACTTTACTCCACGCTGGAATGCAACTTGGTGAGGAGCTCTCATTTTAAGAAGCGCATCAATGGTTGCTTTCACTACGTTGTGAGGGTTAGAAGAACCTTTTGACTTGGCTAATACGTCGTGTACACCTGCGGCTTCTAATACAGCACGCATCGCACCACCTGCAATAACTCCAGTACCTGGAGCAGCTGGCTTAACAAATACTAAGCCACCACTGAACTTACCGTGCATTTCGTGAGGAACTGTTCCTTTCAAAAGTGGAACTTGCACGAGATTTTTCTTTGCATCCTCAATTCCTTTCGCAATTGCGTCTGTTACTTCATTAGCCTTACCTAATCCGTAACCTACAACGCCTTTGCCGTCCCCAACGACAACAATTGCTGAGAAGCTAAAACGGCGTCCACCTTTTACTACTTTGGCAACACGGTTGATAGCTACTACCTTTTCTTTAAGGTCTGCTTCGTTGTATTTCAAAGGTCTGATACTGTTTGACATATCTTTTTAGAATTTGAGACCACCCTCACGAGCGCCGTCTGCCAATGCTTTTACTTTCCCATGATACAAATAACCATTGCGGTCAAAAACAACCGCACTTACGCCCGCTGCGAGTGCCTTTTCAGCCAATTTAAGACCTACTTGTTTCGCATCTTCAACATTGACACTTGCTTTCGCAGCGCCAAGTTCTAAAGATGAAGCAGAGGCCAATGTTAGACCTTTTGTATCATCAATTAGCTGCGCATAAATACGAGCATTTGAGCGAAAAACTGAGAGACGCGGTTTTTCAGGCGTCCCAGCTAGTTTCTTCCGAATCCGGTATTTAATGCGCTGTCTTCTTTCGCTTTTTACTGAAGCCATGATTGCTTACAATTTTTTCAGATTACTGATTACTTCTTAGCAGCAGCCTTACCAGCCTTACGTCTGATTTGTTCTCCCACAAAACGAATACCTTTACCTTTGTAAGGTTCTACTTTACGGAATGAACGGATTTTAGCCGCGATTTGCCCTAGCAATTCTTTGTCGATACACTCCAAGAACACTTTAGGGTTTTGTCCTTTTTCCATGGTAGCTGATACCTTCACTTCAGAAGGTACTGCAAAATAAATACCGTGTGAATATCCAAGGCTAAGTTCCAAGATATTGTTGTTAACAGAGGCTTTGTAACCTACCCCAACAATTTCAAGCTCGGCTTTGTAACCTTCGCTTACACCAGTAACCATGTTATTAATGAGAGCACGGTAAAGTCCATGCAATGCTTTGTGACGTTTTTGCTCAGTTGGACGAACAACTGTCAACTCGCTGCCTTCTACTTCCACCTTGATATCACGGTCAATATCACGAGTTAATGTGCCTTTTGGCCCTTTAATGGTCACGACGTTATCGTCTGACACAGATATTGTAACGTTTGCAGGTAGCGTTATCGGCTTTTTTCCTATACGTGACATTTTCTTTCAGTGTTTTATCAGTAAACGTAACACAGCACTTCTCCACCCACGTTGAGTACGCGAGCTTCTTTGTCAGTCATTACCCCTTTTGAGGTAGATACAATGGCAACGCCAAGGCCATTCAAAACGCGTGGCATCTCTGCTGAGCCTGAGTACTTACGTAATCCTGGCTTACTTACGCGTTGTAAGTCAACGATGGCAGACTGCTTTGTTACTGGGTTGTATTTCAAGGCAATCTTAATAGTACCCTGTGGGCCATTCTCCTCAAACTTATAGTTTTGGATAAAGCCTTTATCGTAGAGTACCTTAGTAATCTCCTTCTTGATGTTAGAAGCAGGTATTTCCACAACCCGGTGCTTCGCCCTTATGGCGTTTCTGATTCTCGTCAGATAGTCTGCTATGGGATCGGTTATCATTTCTCTACTGATTTGTTGCGTCCCTTCTGTAAAAGGGCTGCAAAGTTACGGAATTGATTTTGAAAACAAAAGCGATTTTACCAACTAGCTTTGGTTACGCCAGGAATTTTTCCTTGAGAAGCCATTTCGCGGAAGACAACACGGCAAATTCCAAATTTACGCATGTAGCCTCTTGGACGGCCAGTGAGACGGCAACGGTTATGCAAACGAACTGCCGATGAGCTACGAGGCAATTTGTCTAAACCTTCCCAGTCGCCAGCTTCTTTCAAAGCAGCACGCTTTTCGGCATACTTAGCAACTAGCTTTTGCTTTTTCAATTCTCTTGCTTTTACTGATTCTTTCGCCATTTTCTTATTTCGTTGAAAAAGGGATTCTTATTTTTTACCTTTTGTAAAGGGCATACCAAGAGTTTTCAACAACTCGTAACTTTCCTCGTCTGTCTGTGCAGTAGTTACGAATGTAATATCCATACCTGAAATTTTATTTACTTTATCAATTTGGATTTCAGGGAAGATAATTTGCTCTTTCACACCAAATGTGTAGTTACCACGACCATCAAAGCCCTTGTCGCTAACTCCTTGAAAGTCGCGAACACGTGGCAAAGCAATGCTTGTTAGACGATCCAAGAATTCAAACATTTTGTCTCCGCGAAGAGTTACTTTAACACCGATTGGCATTTTTTCACGTAACTTAAAGTTAGAGACAGCTTTCTTGGACATCGTAGGTACAGCTTTCTGACCTGCAATAAGTGTGATTTCATCTAAACCAGCGTCAATCAATTTCTTGTCTGATACTGCACCACCGATACCTTTATTGATAACGATTTTTGTTAGGCGCGGTACTTGCATTACTGATTTATACTGAAACTTATCCTGCAAGTGCGGAACAACTTCCTTATCGTATTTTTCCTTTAATCTCGTAGTTGCCATTTTGGTTATTATTTTGTGGATTTCCGACCCACATTAATTTACGATTGACAAACGAAGGCTACTTTGAAGAATCTGGGATAAATTTTCCAGAGTCTTTCGAATAACGCTGTAGCTTTCCTTGCTCATTGAGCTTGCGTCCTGTACGAGTAGGCTTTCCAGTTGCAGGGTCAATCAACATCAAGTTACTGATATGAATAGATCCTTCAATCTTTTTAAGCTCTCCTTGAGGATTCGCCGCTGTTGGTTTGACGTGTTTGGTAATCATGTTGACACCTTCCACAATCGCACGCTGCTTTTCAACCAACACTTTCGTGATTTTGCCCTTCTGGCCTTTTGAATTACCAGCTATCACCTCTACTGAATCACCAGTACGAATGTGTAACTTGGGCTGTTTGTTGTATTTTCTTTCCATTGCTTACAATACTTCAGGTGCCAATGAAACAATTTTCATAAAATTTTTCTCACGCAACTCACGAGCAACGGGACCAAAAATACGAGTACCACGTGGTTCATCTTGGTTGTTGAGTAATACGACGGCGTTATCCTCAAATCGAATGTAAGAACCATCTCTACGACGGATTTCTTTTTTGGTACGAACAACAACGGCCTTAGAAACTGTACCTTTCTTAATGTTGCCCGAAGGAATTGCCTGTTTAACTGTCACCACAACTTTGTCACCGATAGAAGCATAGCGCTTTCCAGTACCACCCAAAACACGGATGACAAGTACTTCTTTAGCTCCGCTATTATCAGCAACAGACAGTCTTGATTCTTGCTGTACCATTGTTATTTCGCTTTTTCAATGATTTCGACTAATCTCCAACGCTTATTCTTACTGAGTGGGCGTGTTTCCATTACGCGAATTGTATCGCCAATTCCACACTCATTATTTTCGTCATGCACCATTAACTTGGTAGTTTTTTTCATAAACTTACCGTATTTTGGGTGCTTAACTTTACGCTCTACCGCGACCACACAAGACTTCTCCATCTTGTTGCTTACTACGCGGCCAGTTCTGACTTTGCGTAAATTTCTTTCTACGGTTGTTTGTGCTGCTGCCTCCATTGTGTAGGTTATTTTACAATTGGGGTCTCCTGACCATTATTACGCGCTTGCGACTTTATTTTTAGCCGACAATTCCGTTGTCAACCTAGCTATTAGGCGGCGCGTATTACGAATACGCATCGGATTTTCGATCGGAGACACGGCATGAGCAAACTTTAACTTTAAAAGACGGTCTTGCTCTTCAGCAATGGTTTGCGTCAATTGTTCTACCGTTAGCGCTTTTATTTCACTATTTTTCATTTGACTAATACTTATTCTGCTTCTTCTTGATGATCGCGACGAACTACGAATTTAGTCTTTACGGGTAACTTCTGAGCTGCTAGGCGAAGTGCTTCGCTAGCCAATTCGAGTGATACACCCGTTGCCTCAAATAAGATTGTACCCGCTTTTACTGGAGCTACCCAATACTCTGGAGCTCCTTTACCTTTACCCATACGTACTTCAAGAGGCTTCTTGGTGATTGGCTTATCTGGGAAGATACGAATCCACACTTGACCTTCACGTTTCATTGCACGGGTAACAGAGATACGAGCTGCCTCTATTTGGCGGGCTGTAATCCAGCCTGGCTCGAGCGCTTTAATGGCAAACGTACCGAAAGCAATCTGGTGGCCACGAGTAGCCATGCCTTTCTCAGACCCTTTGCTTTTTTGTTGTTTGCGGAACTTGGTTCTTTTCGGTTGTAACATGGTTCAGCAGTATTTTCGGAATCAATTAAGACCCGTTTGCTTTCGATAATTACTTTTTCTTGTTACGGTTGTTATTATTGCGGTTTTTGTTACCACCACCGTTTCCACCACGACGGTCACCACCTTCGCGGTCACCACCTCTACGACGGTCGTTGCGCTCTCCGCCGCGGTCATTTCCACCGCTACGTTCTGCTGCTGCTGCTCCACCGCTTATTGGTGACAAATCACGCTTTCCAAAGATTTCGCCTTTGAACACCCATACTTTGATACCAATCTTTCCATAGACGGTCAAAGCTTCTGAGATAGCATAGTCGATATCAGCGCGAAGTGTATGCAAAGGTACACGACCTTCTTTATACTCTTCAGTACGTGCCATTTCAGCACCACCTAAACGACCAGAGATACGAACTTTGATACCTTGGGCTCCTACACGCATTGCCGAAGAAATTGCTTGCTTCATGGCACGACGATAAGAAATACGGTTTTCAAGTTGCTGAGCAATAGACTCACCTACTAATTTCGCATCAATTTCTGGACGCTTAATTTCATAGATGTTGATTTGGATATCCTTACCCGTAATCTTCTTGAGCTCTTCTTTGATTTTATCAACCTCGTTACCACCTTTACCGATTACAATACCTGGACGAGCCGTATGAATCGTAAGGGTAATGCGCTTCAAAGTACGTTCAATTACTACTTTAGAGATAGCGCCTTTTGGAATACGAGCGGAAATATATTTGCGGATCTGCTCATCTTCAATCAACTTGTCAGCAAACTCACGTCCGCCGTACCAGCTTGATTCCCAACCACGGACGATACCGAGTCGCAGACCTACAGGATTAACTTTCTGTCCCATTCGTTATTGAAAATTTTAGGCTTCTTGTTGGATTACTTGTGCTGATGCATCATCTACCACAAGTGTAATGTGGTTTGAACGCTTACGAACGCGATAGGCACGGCCTTGTGGAGCCGGACGCAGACGCTTCAACATCGCACCTCCGTCAACGAATACTGTTTTTACATACAGTTCAGCGTCTTCAAGTTTAGTGTCCTCGTTGAGTTGTTGCCAGTTAGCTACGGCTGACATCAAAACTTTTTTCAAAACCGGAGCGGCAGCCTGTGGCTGATACTGCAAAATCGCCAATGCGCGGCTCACTTTCTGCCCCCGAATCATGTCGGCTACTAACCGCATTTTACGAGGTGAAGTGGGTACGTTTCTTAATATAGCTCTTGCTTCCATTTTCTTTGTGACTATTACTATCGCTTACCTTTGTCCTTTTTGGCAATGTGCCCACGGAAATTGCGCGTCGGAGAGAATTCGCCCAACTTATGCCCAACCATGTTTTCGGTTACGTACACTGGAATAAACTTATTTCCGTTGTGTACTGCAAAAGTGTGACCAATAAAATCTGGGGAGATTGTACTGCGTCTTGACCATGTCTTGATTACTGATTTCTTACCTGAATCATTCATGGCGTCTACTTTAGCCTGCAGGCGAAAATCAATATATGGTCCTTTTTTTATCGAACGTCCCATTTATCTTCGATTATTTTTTACGTTTGCTAATAATCAAACGGTTTGAATACTTTTTAGGAGTACGGGTCTTTTTACCCTTTGCATACAAGCCCGTACGAGAGCGTGGGTGACCACCTGACGCACGACCTTCACCACCACCCATTGGGTGATCGATTGGGTTCATCGCAACCCCACGTACACGTGGGCGAATACCTAACCAACGCTTACGACCTGCCTTACCAAGGCTAACGTTCATGTGGTCTGCGTTAGAGACTGAACCTACCGTTGCTTTACACACTGCAAGAACCATACGCATTTCACTCGATGGCATACGCAATACTGCATACTTTCCATCACGAGCTACTAACTGAGCGTACGTTCCAGCACTACGTACAAGCTGTCCTCCTTTACCTGGGTGCAACTCCACATTGTGGACAATTGTACCGATTGGCATTGAAGCAAGCGGAAGAGCATTTCCTACTTCTGGAGCAACCTCGTTTCCTGAGATAACTGTTTGTCCTACTGCAATTCCTTGTGGAGCAAGGATGTAGCGTTTTTCACCATCTTGGTATTCTACCAAGGCGATACGAGCCGAACGGTTTGGATCGTATTCTACTGTCATAACAGTAGCAGGAACATCCAATTTATTACGCTTGAAATCGATAATACGGTACATACGCTTATGACCACCGCCAATGTAACGAGCAGTACGACGACCTTGACTATTGCGTCCACCTGTTTTTTTGATAGGTGCTAACAAGCTTTTCTCTGGCTTATCGGTCGTAATTTCGTCAAACGACGGAGCCGTACGGTAGCGCTGACCTGGAGTTGTTGGTTTGAGCTTAATGACTCCCATTGTTGTTCTTCAATTATTTGCTACTTCAACGGTTTGTTAAACAATATCGGCGTAAATATCAATAGCTTCGCCTTCTTTCAATGTCACAATGGCTTTTTTGTACGTTGAAGTAATACCACTAATAGCCTTACCGCGTGACATTCTTGTTTTCTTTCTACCAATCGAACGCATTGTATCAACGCTTGCCACTTTAACGCTATACATTTTTTCGATAGCAGTCGCGATTTCGATTTTATTGGCAGTTTTTGACACCTCAAATACATACTTGCCCAAGTTGCTAAGAGCAGTAGCTTTTTCGGTCAATATTGGTCGCTTAAGTACACTCATTGTCTTACTTGTTCAAGATATTTTCTAATTTCGAAACTGCTGTTTCACTAATCAATAAAACTTCAGCATTGATAAGATCGTACGTATTTACATCCCCTGCTGTAGTGATATTTGTTTTCGGAATATTACGTCCTGACAAATACACGTTGTTATTGTATTCTGGCAAAATAAGAAGTGTTTTTTTACCAGTAAGTGAAAGCGCGTTCAAAAACGAAAGGTATTGTTTTGTCTTAGGAGCATCAAACGTAAAGTCTTCTACCACCGAAATACCATTTGCTTTAGCTTTCTGTGAAAGCACTGACTTACGAGCCAACACTTTTACCTTTTTGTTCAATTTGAAACTGTAGTCACGTGGCTTAGGACCGAATACACGTCCACCGCCTACGAATACTGGAGACTTGATTGAACCTGCACGAGCTCCACCGGTTCCCTTTTGACGCTTGATTTTTCTAGTTGAGTAAGAAACCTCGCTGCGCTCTTTTGACTTGTGAGTACCTTGGCGTTGATTGGCCAAGTACTGTTTCACATCCAAATATACTACGTGCTCATTGGGCTCGATGCCGAACACTTCATCGGAAAGAGATACTGTTTTACCAGTAGCTTGTCCTTTTATATTTAATACTGAAAGTTCCATTGTCTTGATTCGCCGTTGCGATTGATTACTTTTCAATGATTACAAACGAATTCTTCGCCCCTGGCACTGAGCCACTGATAACGACGATATTCTGTTCAGGGATTACCTTCAACACTTTGAGGTTTTGTACTTTCACCCGGTTATTACCCATACGACCCGCCATGCGGATACCTTTGAATACTCGTGATGGAAATGAACAAGCCCCAATAGAACCTGGGTGACGCTGACGGTTGTGCTGTCCGTGAGTTTGACCTCCAACACCACCAAATCCGTGACGCTTTACAACACCCTGAAAACCACGACCTTTGGCAGTTCCAACCACATCAACAAAGTCTCCTTCAACAAAAACATCGTTCACTTCCAACGTCTGACCCAAAGACAAGTCCTGTGTGAACTCTTTGAACTCAACTAACTTACGCTTGGGAGTAGTTCCAGCTTTTTTGAAGTGACCCATGAGCGGCTGAGTCGTGTGCTTCTCTTTTTTCTCACCGAAACCAAGCTGAACAGCTTGGTATCCATCGGTTTCTTCGGTTTTTACTTGCGTTACTACACAAGGACCAGCTTCAATAACCGTACACGCCAGAGCCTGCCCGTCCGCATTGTACACGCTTGTCATTCCGATTTTTTTTCCTATTAAACCAGACATCTTTTTGATTTACAGCAGGTTATACAATTTATTTTATAAAATGGACTGCAAAGGTCGAAATTATATTAATGCAATCCAAATTAGCTAAACTATTTATTTTCAAAAACAAAAAAGTCAGATGAGGGTCATCTGACTTCAGTTGCAACCAAATAAAGCTAATAACTAAGCTAATTTTTGCATTGAACTCAGATGTGGTTTCCATTTTTTGGACCTTCATCTAAATATATGTTTTGACTAGAAAAACAAGTCGTTTTGAAAAGGCTTGCAAAGGTCTTAATTATTATTCAATATTCCAATACGATTTTACAAAAAATGAAAAATATTTTTTTGTTTTTGAGGCAGTTACGCCATCTTTTCGCAAAACCTATCCAAATTCGTATTAAATTGGGTATAATTTTCGTTATTTTCTCTGTAAACATACGAAGCTTCACCCGTAAAATATGACACAACTCCCGCTTCGATTGGCTAGTATATTGGTATGTGTGATTGGTTCAATATCTGTTCTAGCCCAATCGTCCCGTAATTATCACCTGTATCGTAATACTCCTGCTTTGGGGATTGTAAAACTTAGTGTGGGAACTGGTATTTCGTATTACATGGGCGACATGCGCGCCAAAACTGATTTGCGTTTTATTCAACCTCACATTGCCGCGACCATAACTTATCGTTTGACTGAACGCTTTTCTCTTCGTGGAGAAGTAGATTTTTATCGTATTTCTGGAAAACAAAAAGGCGGACCTATATGGTACAATAATCTTTCTTTTCGTTCGGACAATCCTGCTGGGTATCTGGGTTTACAAGTAGATTTGTTTCGTTATCACGACGAGCGGGTAGTGAATCCTTATTTATTGGGGGGGATTGGCATCACTCGCATTAACCCTAAAGCGCAGTACGACGGGACTTGGCATAGCCTTGCACCGCTTCAAACAGAAGGTATTGCGTATAAACGCAACGTACGAATTGGCGTCATTGGGATTGGTACTTCTTGGAAATACAACGAACGTTGGAATTTTTCCATCGAATTGAGTAACAACTACACTAATTCTGATTATCTGGACGATGTAAGTACAGTATACCCCAATCCAACAGGGATGAGTAACCTTGCAATTACTTTGTCAGATAGGCGTGCAGAGCTAGACCCTTCTACTCTTCCTCCTGGCTACCCTGCAAGAAATGATGTAGGGGCTAAACGCGGGAACCCTAGAGTAAAAGATTCTTATGGTTTTTTATCGTTTCGGGCAGAATACCTTTTAGGGACACAGGCTCGCCGAGCTGAGCGCCGCAAACTCAAGTGCTATTATTGATATTTAAGGACTACAGTATGGTATAAACCAATACGAACACTAAATATTGTACTCTCGACTCGCGTATTCCTATCCATACAATATCTTCATCTGCTTCACTACCCTCGTACCAATAAGTAACATGGTTAATTATCAAGCCGTTGGTATCAAATAAACTCCTTGAATACGTCTTCCGACACAATGTCCAGAGGGGCAGGGCAATCATTATGTAGAGAAACAGATAACTTCACAGGAAGTAGAGAACAAAGAGGTAGAGTCAAAAGGCATTTGACGAAATACTTGCACTCGCTGGCCGTCATAACAATGGAGGCTATTTTAGGTCCGATGAGTAGTTTCGTTTTCATACTTTCAAACAAAAGTATTGATAACTGAGGGTTTACGCTTCCCCAAAGTGGGTGAAATGTATTTTTGTCGTAACTTTGCCTATTCAAAACGAATTTCATCAGAGTATCTGCTCTACATACCCCCTCGCAAGGCCAAACTTCTGATTATCTGCGGGGCTATGTAGTCATCAAAGAAACACAAAATACCAATGTTAGAACAGTTAGAAGCCATAAAAGAGCGTTTCGAAGAGGTTTCGCAACAAATTGTACAGCCTGAGGTCGTTTCTGACCAAAAGCGCTTTTCAAAATTGAGCAAAGAATACAAAGACTTAGACAAAATCGTCCAGAAGTACCAAATGTACAAAAAAGTACTGAGCGACATTGAAGGGGCTAAAGACCTCGTTGCCAACGAAAGCGACGAAGAAATGCGAGATATGGCCAAAGCAGAATTGACGGAGCTTCAACCGCAAGCCGAAGAGCTTGAAGCAACGCTCAAAGATATGTTGATTCCCAAAGACCCCAACGACAGCCACAACGTCATTCTTGAAGTTCGTGGGGGTACAGGTGGTGATGAAGCAGCGATTTTTGCAGGAGACTTGTTCCGCATGTATCAGCGTTTTTGCGACCGTATGGGCTGGAAGATTGAAATCATGGACTTTACCGAAGGTAGTACGGGCGGCTACAAAGAAATTATTGCCAGTATCATCGGCGAAGACGTGTACGGTAAGCTCAAATTTGAATCAGGAGCACACCGCGTACAGCGCGTTCCTGTGACCGAATCACAAGGCAGGGTACATACTTCCGCGGCAACGGTAGCGGTATTGCCAGAAGTAGAAGACGTTGAAGAAGTAGAAATCAACCCTGCTGACATCGAAATCATCACTTCGCGTTCGGGAGGTGCGGGTGGACAGAACGTCAACAAGGTAGAAACCAAAGTACAACTTACCCACAAACCAACGGGCATCGTGGTGGTATGTCAGGTAGAACGTAGCCAGCACGGTAACCGCGAACGCGCCATGAACATGCTTCGTTCAAAACTGTACGAAATGGAGTTAAAGAAGCAAAACGAAGCGGTTTCATCGCAACGTAAGTCATTGGTGGGAAGTGGTGACCGTTCGGACAAAATTCGTACCTATAACTACCCCCAAAGCCGCGTGACAGATCACCGCATTGGTTATACCATTTATAATTTACCTGCCTTTATGGAAGGTGACATTGCCGATTTTATTGAACAACTTCGGATTGCCGACAATGCCGAACGCATGAAAGAAGGAATTACAGCGTAAAATACTTCTACTTATAGCACCTGACAACAGAAAATGTTGTCAGGTTTTTTTGTACCTCATAGTAGCGCGCATAACAGATTTTCGTTAGATTTCGTAGTTTTTGTTCCCCTTTATCATCTTCTCACATGGAAAAGAAAATTACCAAACATTACACCAATGGCGAAATAACGATTGTATGGCAACCGCGCCTATGGAAGAAAGTACCATCGCTATTGTAGAACAAATCCAGAAATGTCCTTCGGTGGCATTATCTTATTTTATGCATACCCAAGTAGAAGAGCCTGTGGAAGTGGGCAGCGAAACCATCGTCAAAATAAGGATAAACTAATAGTACATTCGACCTTTGCGAGCGTACTTTTCTAAAACCCGAACTATCTAATCTACCCCTATGAACTCACCTTCTACCGATTCTCGCCCCAAACGGTTACTGTCGCTCGATGCCCTCCGAGGCTTTGATATGTTCTGGATTGCGGGGGGCGAAAACATTTTCCACGCGCTGGCCGAAGCCACTGGCTGGACGGGAGCCATCTTAATGGCCGAACAGTTATCTCACCCCGAATGGAACGGTTTTCGAGCGTATGACCTTATTTTCCCTTTATTTTTGTTTTTAGCGGGCGTTTCGACGCCTTTTTCGCTCGGTCGCCGCATGGAGCAAGGTGCCGACCGCTCACAGTTACTCCGCAAAATCATCCAACGTGGGCTCATGCTCGTTTTGTTGGGTATTATTTATAACAACGGATTAGAAATCAAACCTTTGTCCGAAATGCGCTTCCCAAGTGTTTTAGCTCGGATTGGTTTAGCAGGGATGTTTGCCCAAATCATTTACCTTTATTTTAACACAAGAGCACAATACATCTGGTTTGTTTCGCTGTTGCTGGGCTATTGGGCTTTTGTGATGCTTGTACCTGTTCCAGGTTGCGGAGCAGGCCACATGACAATGGAGTGCAATCCCGTAAGCTACCTTGACCACTTGCTGATTCCAGGACGTTTGCACAAAGGCATCCATGACCCCGAAGGGCTGTTTTCAACTTTCCCGGCTATTTCAACTGGATTACTGGGGATTTTTGCGGGGAATTTACTCCACGCCGATGAACGCTCTACAACTCGTCAACAGAAAACACTTTATTTGTTTGTGGTAGGTATCGCATTTTTAGTGTTAGGAAAGCTCTGGGATTACGTTTTTCCCATCAATAAAAACCTTTGGACGAGCTCGTTTGTGTTGTTTGTAGGTGGCTGGAGCCTCGTTTTATTATCCATTTTTTACTGGATTATTGACGTTCAAAACTGGAACCGTTGGGCGTGGGTACTGGCCGTTATTGGTATGAACTCTATCCTTATATATATGAGCGATAGTTTCTTCGATTTTCACTATACCTCGGAGCACTTGTTTGTAGGAATCGTCAAGTATTTCTCGGAACCCTTCCAGAAGGTCTTCTACAGCATTGGCTTCGTCGTAGTCGAATGGCTCGTTTTGTACTTCCTTTATAAGAAGAAAGTGTTTTTGAAGGTATAACGCTTAGGCACGGTTAATTCTTGCCCATCAAAAGTTAACCGTACTGATTACAAGTTAATTCTATTCTAACCCCATACCTTTAGGCTGGGGTTAGAATATCAAATCTTATTCTTGTTCCGATTTTTCGCGGTTGGCCAACTGACCACAGGCAGCATCAATGTCTTTACCTCGGCTTCGGCGTACGTTGACTACTACACCCTTGTCTTCCAAAAACTTGGCAAACTGCGTCAGCTTATCGACACCCGTATTTTTAAAATCGGCTTCGGCAATGGGGTTGTATTCGATGATGTTTACTTTTGAAGGTACTTTTTTAGTAAACTCCCACAATTCTCTAGCATCCTGAATCGTATCGTTGAAATTGTGAAACACAATGTATTCAAACGTAATGCGATTTTGGGTTTTACGGTAAAAATGCTGCAACGCCTCCGCCAAATTTTTCAATGAATTCGATTCATTGATAGGCATGATTTTGTTGCGCTTTTCGTCGTTAGCCGCATGAAGCGACAATGCCAAGTTAAACTTTACACCATCATCACCTAGTTTGGTAATCATTTTGGCAATTCCTGCCGTAGAAACCGTAATACGCTTAGGCGACATTCCCAGCCCATCAGGCGAAGTGATTTTTTCCACTGATTCGAGTACGTTGGCATAGTTGAGCAGGGGTTCGCCCATTCCCATATACACAATATTCGACAAAGGTATTCCGTAGTTTTCCTTGGCTTGGCGGTCGATGGCCACCACTTGGTCGTACATTTCGGCTGCGTCGAGGTTACGTTTACGATCCATGTAGCCCGTCGCACAAAACTTACAGGTCAATGAACACCCTACTTGGCTCGATACGCAGGCCGTCATTCGGTCATCGGCAGGAATCAACACTCCCTCAATAAGGTGACTATCGTGCAATCGGAAGGCCGACTTGATGGTTCCGTCCGAGCTTTTCTGGGATTTAGCCGTTTCGATAGACTTTATTTCAAAATGGGTATCCAATAGCTCCCTCGTTTTGAGAGAGAGGTTACTCATTTGCTCAAATGACGTAGCGGATTTTTTCCACAGCCATTCGGCAATTTGTTTAGCACGAAAACCTTGTTCCCCCTGGGCCACTAACCAGTCTTTCAACTGTACCACCGACAGTTTACGAATATCTTGCTTTTTAATGGTTGTTGTTTCTATCATGTTATAAAGACGACAGTTTGGCCATTGCGATGAGCCAAACTGTCTTATTTTCTGCAAAGTTACTGGCTTTCAGGGCAATCATCCAACTTTCAGGACAATCTTCCCAAATTGGGCACCGCTATCCATGTGTTGTAAGGCAGTTTCAATCTCTTCCAAGGCAAAAACTTGGTCCACGATAGGCTCAATTTTGTGCGCGGCCAAGAAGTGAATCATATCGGCAAATTCCGCCTCGGTCCCCATTGTTGATCCATATATATTGAGTTGTTTGAAAAATACCTTCCCAGGCACGATGTCGGTAATGTTCCCCGTAGTTCCGCCAAAAAAACAAATACTTGCTCCTGCCGTGGCCACATCTATTAATTTAGCAAAACTTGCCCCACCCGCACTGTCAATGATGACATTGAAATACCCACTACGGTCACCTCCTGTAGCAGCGATTAGGTTTTTGGCCCAGTTGGGGTCTTTATAATTCACGCCGCCTTTGGCTCCTAATGCAACAGCCTTGGCAATTTTTTCGTCCGAACCAGATGTCACCCATACTTCTGCTCCCGCTGCTACTGCAAACTGAAGCACAAACAACGCCACCCCTCCGCCGATACCTGTCACCAGTACACGGTCGCCTGCCTTCATACCTGCGCGCGACATGAGCGCCCGCCAGCCCGTCAAGCCCGCCAATGGCACAGCTGCGGCGGCCTCATACGACAAATAAGTAGGTTTTGTGGCGAGATATTTCGCTTCTACTTTTAGGTATTCGGCGAACGTTCCGTTGTCAGGCATTCCTAAAATTTTGAAGTTTTTACTGTAAAAAGCAGGATTTTCACCCCAATTGTGCGACGGATTGATAATAACGTCTTTGCCCAACCATTCTTCTGAAACCCCTGCACCTACTTCTACCACCGTGCCCGCCCCATCGGAGCCTAAAATGGCGGGAAGTTTAATCCCGGGATAAAGTCCTTGTTGGATAAAAACATCGCGATGATTGAGGGCAGCGGCTTTGATTTGCACAAGTACTTCACCTGTGCCCGCGCTTGGTTTTTCAACTTCTTGTACCGTAACGGCTTGTTTGATTTCTGGAAGAATAGCGGCTTTCATACAAAACAAAAAAGGTTTTTTGAGTGTCAACTTCTTTGGCAAACAACCTTTTGGGATGAATGGTTGACCGACCTCCCAAAATTTCGTTAATTTTAAATTAACAAGCCATAAAAAGTTATCAAAACCCCCTCTTTACTTTTGCTAGTAATTGCTTCGCTTTTTGTCCGATGTGCTACGAGCAAAACAGCTCTCAAAAAAGGAAAACTCGAACTTTCTATTAAATAATTGTCGTAAAAACATACAGTTACAAATCAGGAACAATCAACCCTTTAAATGGAAAGACGTCTTATACCAATACCAGCATTTATAACAAAGCTTTCAACAATTTTCGAAGTGCGCGGCTTGTCGTTCGCTGACTCAGCCCCTGCCTCGCCCCTACACCGAAAGTATAGAACAGATACGGGACTTCGCCGCCGCCGAACGCTACAAAGCAGGTATTCTTGCGTTTACACAACAAGGCAACCACCAAAAGAATACGCTACGCTGCGGGTGGTGATTGAACCTTTTAAGGACGTGCATTCTCTTCCCCAAAAGAACTACAAGTAGTTGGGAGATAAACTAGCAGATGTTCTATTTTTTTAGAGATATGAGTAAATCACTGGAACGCATCCAAAATTTTTACCGAAAAGAGTGATTCTATTACCAAAACAGACGCGAAGAAGTATAGTGACTTCGTGAGCCAAGCGTGACTCCCAGCGTAATCTCGTGCGAACCGCGCGTAGCCACTTGCAGCGATGAAATGGGATATTCGTAGGTATAATTAACTCTCAGTTGCTGAGCTACTTTTGCCCCAAAAAAGGCGGTAAAAGACTCTAATTTTCGATAGGACGCCCCAAACCACAAATCAGAAGAATAACTCATTTTTAAATTCAAATCCCAAGATAATGGGGCGTTTAGTACTTTTTTCAACAAAATAGAAGGGGTAAAATCCCAGTCTTCCACCAACGGTAACCGATACCCCGCCGTCAGAAAAAAGTGAGGTACTACCTTACCCTGCCAATTGCTACTACTGTTTTTAAATGAGAGCGTTGAATGCCAAAGTTGATTTACTGAAAATCCCCCAAAGAAATCAGTCGAGTACACCCAGACACCCGTGTTTAGGTCGGGACGGATGACGGACAATTTTCCCGATGACACCAAAGGGTCTTGTGAATTTGCCAAACGAATTTGGTCAAAATCAAGCGTATGCTGACTTAGCCCTGCCATCAAACCCAAGCTTACTTGCCACTCTTCGTTAACAGGATAATGATAAGCGCCCGTTGCACCCATCGAAAACCGCGTCCACGGCCCAGTTTGGTCGCGCACTACTGTCAGCCCTGCCCCTCCGTGTGCATCGGGCAGCGATGAATATCTCTCTCGCCCAAAACGAAAACGTGGAGTAGAAGCAGGCTCTACGCTAAAATCAGGATTACCCAAAGGAAGGTGAGCTGTCAAATAAAACGTACGAGGAGCATCTTCGAGGCCACCCCACTGCTGTCGATAGCCCACTCGGGCATCGGCATAGCTTTCAATTCCAGCTACGGCAGGGTTGATGAGAAAATGATTTTGTAAATACTGCGAATAATGGGGTACCTGTTGCGCAAAACTTACTCCTACTACCAAAACCCCCATCACAGCCAACAAGGTAGGTTGCCTAAACGCACATTTTTTCGTGTCCAACTTATTTTTTCAAAAGGGTATCAGCTCCAAGGATTAATTACAAAAATCGCGCCTAAAATGCCCCTTTACCTAAGCTTTTTTAAGAATTTAAACTTTTTAAAGCTCGGCGGTCGCAATTTTAGCCGACAAAATCGCCAGCGGAATCCCGCCCCCAGGGTGTACGCTTCCTCCTACAAAGTAAAGGTTTTTGAACTGACGGGAAAAATTGGCGTGACGAAAAAAAGCCGCAAAGCGATTGTTGGAGCTATTGCCATACAGTGCTCCCTGCGAACTTGACGTCTTAGACTCGATGGTACGCGGGTCTAAAATCGCTTCACATTCAATCAATTCGACCAAATTAACCCCCAAATTATGACTCAATTTCTGCACAATTGCTTCCCGCGTTTGGGCAATGAGAGCATCCCAATCCTGTCCTTCGTTATTGGGGGCGTTGACCATTACAAACCAATTTTCTCCTCCTGCTGGCGCGTCGTCAGGTTTGTATTTAGAAGTGATATTGATATAAACAGTCGGGTCAGAATAGATTGTTTTCTTTTGAAACAAATACTCAAATTCGGTACGGTAATCGTTCGAAAAGAAGATATTGTGGAGCTCCAATTCGTTAAATTGCTTTTTTACCCCCCAATAAAAAATCAAGGCCGAACTTGATTTGGGTTGGCGCAAAATACGTTCAGGTTGGCGAGCGTTAGGTAGTAATTTCCGAAAAGTATTCACTACGTCCATGTTAGAAACGACGACATCGAAGGTTCGCTCTTCTACTTTTCCGTTATTAACTAGCTGTAACCCTTTTACCTGATTTTCATCCGTTAAGATATTGGTTACTTTCATTCCAAAATGAAACGTCACGCCCAAATCTTGCGCTAATTTCACCAAACTATCCGTAATGTCCACCATTCCTTTTTTTGGAAAAAATGCCCCAATATTATACTCCAAATGCGGGATAATGTTCATCGTCGCGGGAGTTTCGTAGGGATTGGAGCCGTTGTAGGTAGCATAACGGTTGAACAATTGTACCACCCGTGGATTAGAAAAGCGCCGTTCGTTGGCGCGGTTCATGGTGGTAAAAGCATCTAAACGATGCAGATTTGCGTAACCTTTGAGCGCATCTCGATTGAAATACGTTCCCCATTTATGCAACGAGCGGTGTAAAAACAGCTTCTCGGTCACGTCGTATTTTAGGGCACTGTCGTCTAGGTGTTCCAACACGTCTTGGGCAGGTACTCCTAGCGTTTGTTCGAGCGCTTGCGCAAATTTTTGCTGGTCGGAATGGGCCGTTAACCGAACCCCATCGTCCCAAAAATACCGACATACCTCTTCTAATCGGATGTAATCAAAATAGGCTTTGGGGTCTTTGCCCGACAAATGAAACAGTTCATCGACCAATTGCGGCATGGTAAACAACGACGGCCCCGCGTCGAAACGATAACCGCTTAATTCAAAACTCGAAAGTTTACCTCCTGGATAGGTATTGGCCTCAAAAACGTGGACTTTATATCCCTTATTGGCCAGCCGAATGCTTGTTGCAATACCCGCAATTCCTGCGCCAATGACCGCTGCTGTTTTCATTTGTGGTACGGACGTCCCCGTCCGTTGGTTAAATTCCTTCATTCATTGTATAACGCACCTTCCGACTCACGACCACGACTTCATCTCCCACCTTAATTCGTCCCAATTCTTGGGTGACGACGTTTTGACCAAAGAAAATCTTATTGTTTCTTTTTCGGTAGCTGGACAAAGTACGTAGAGGTTCTTTACCCGAAATCTCTCCTTTTTCTGGGTCAACCGTGGTCAAGACACAACGTGCGCAAGGCTTTACGCCGTAAAAGCGGATTCCTCCTATCGTGAACTCATACCATTGGTCTTCGTCGTAAGGCTCGCCTCCTTCAAAAACAAAGTTGGGGCGAAAGCGTACCATAGAAACTGCGTCAGGCAGTCGAGTGTTTAAATCATCTAATGAGGATTGGCCAATCAACAAAAAAGGAAAGCCATCGGCAAAACTTACATTGACGTCGAAAGGGGCGTAATCTGGATCGACCAAACGCGACGAAGTATCAGGCAAATACATCAAGCGCACCGAAAAACCCAATGCCTCCGTCAGCCAACGATTACAGGCGTCGTTGACTACTACGGCTTCGATGGCATCGTCCCAAACGGTCACAGGCACCAAATCGAAGGTTTCGGGAAGTACAGGTACGGTCAAAACTCCCAAATCACGCGTGCGGTGTCGAAGTTCCAAACCATTGTCGGTCAAGGTTACCTCAATCAATGCCATGATCGGATGCTGGCGCTGGGTCACAAAGCGATTGGTATCATCAATCACCACCCAACGGCGGTCAAAGCGTAAACCTCTCTCTTCGACTTCAGCCTCCGAAACCCGAATCGCACCCAATGATTTGACGGGATAAATATAAATATCGGAAAGAATGAGTGAAGTGTTCATAAAACAAAGTAACGTCGATTTTCGTAGTTTTGGAAAAAATAGCAACCTAGCTGTCCACAATGCCTGCTTACAAACACCTTTTTTTCGACCTCGACCACACTTTATGGGATTTTGAGCGTAATTCGGCCGAATCTCTTTCTGAAATTTACCATACGTTTGAACTGCATAACCACGGTATTTTATCGCTCGGTGACTTTGTCAAAACCTTTATTGAAATCAATACGCAGCTTTGGGCTGATTTCGACCGTGGTAAAATTGCTCACGGCTATATCCGCGAAAACCGTTTTAGATTGGTCTTTGAGGCATTAAAAGTAGATAACCTCGCCGTTGGAAAAGACATGGGCGAAGAATACTTGCGGCTTTTACCTCAAAAAGCTCATCTGCTCGATGGCGCCGTGGAATTGCTGGATTATTGTGCCAATAAAAACTACCAACTACACATCGTAACCAACGGCTTTGATTCGATTCAAGCCTCCAAAATGGCCAGTTCGGGCATTCAGCAGTATTTTGAACACGTCATTACCAACGAAAAAGCAGGTGCGAAAAAGCCTGATGCCCAGATTTTTGAGTTTGCACTTCGCTCCGCCAACGCCCACCCTGATAAAAGTTTGATGATTGGCGACAACTGGGAAGCTGACATTATGGGAGCACTTCGTTTTGGCATTGATGCTGCTTTTTACAACCCCAAAAGCCTAAAATTTGAGCAAACACCTACCTACGATGTGCAGCATTTGAACGAATTGATGTCAATTCTCTGAGGTCGTGGTGGTGGGTTTACAAAAATCACAAACACCTTTTTTCCCGCTTTCTATCAAAGTATTTTTTTCCAACAGAGAAAGCTTTCGGACTTTAACGCCAACGTTTTGAAAGTCAATCGAAATCGTTCGTTTCAAATCTTCTGGACGAAAACTCGCTCGGTTGGCAGCTTCCGAAATGTCGATTTTTTCACCTATCCAACGCCGAAACGCATCACCTCGGTACCAGCCGAAACGCTCCCTCAATCGCTGATCTCCTCCTACAAAAATGTATTGACCGTCGTTGAACGATTCTACTTTCATCTCGGAAACCAAGTCCGTCAACTCCGCCGCCGAATACCCCGCCGACAACAACAATGCCTGAATCGCCCCCGCCGACGTACCACCAATGCGGCGAATACTGTGTAGCATCCCTCTTTGCTCTAATTCTTGCAGAGCGCCACAATACGCCACGCCACGAATCCCTCCCCCTTCAAGCACTAAATTATGGTACTTTGGCTGCGCCAATGCCGTTGACCAGCCCCAAACAAAATGAATGAAAAGTCCGTTGAGTAGAGTGTACGTAACACTTTTTGAGCCATAAAAACGTTTTTTGTTGTATAACGATTTTGAGAAAGAAAAATTGAACAACGGATGAAGCTTCTGCTACGAACTTTTACCACCTCTCCTATCCATTCGTTCAGTTATCGTAGTTGGATGGGAATTCTTTTAGGTGTATGCACGACTTTCACGGCATTGGCTCAGTCGTTTTCTTTTCAATGGGATAGTACAGTTCCCGTAACAATGCAAGGGAAAATGTTTCTTAATCCCTGGGCAGGTGGGCTAAACAATGCTCAGTTTTCTAAGATGCAACTCAACGACGATGGTATCGAAGATTTGGTGGTTTTTGAACGTTCGAGTCATTCAGTCAATACGTTTTTGGCCGTACCACAAGCGACTGGATTGCAATGGAAACACGCTCCTGAATACGAAACCCGTTTCCCCACAGACATGCTTCATTGGATGTTATTGGTTGACTTTGACCAAGATGGCCGCAAAGACCTGTTTACCAGTACCAACGGCGGCATTCGCGTTTTTAAGAATATCCCTAGCGCCAACGGTTTTGCATGGTCACTGATTGCCAACCCTCTTTTGACCCAAGGCTTTTCAGGAAATATCAATTTATATGTTCAGTCCACCGACTTACCTGCCATTGCTGACATTGACGACGACGGAGACATTGATATTCTGACTTTCGATTTTACAGGAACGTCGGTTGAGCTGCATCAAAATTTGAGCAAAGAACAAAAAAGTAATAATCCGTTTGTTTTCAAGAAAATGACTACCAATTGGGGGCGTTTTAGTGCGACCTCCTTCTGTGACCAGTATAATTTTAACCTTCCTCCTGCCGATGCCGCACTCCAAAATTCATCCAACGCACGCATTGCCCACGCAGGAAATGCTCTCTGGATAGGAGACCTCAACGGAGACGGCAAAAAGGACGTCCTGCACGGCCACGTTGCTTGTGATAACGTAGTGATGCTGACTAACGTAGGAGGTAATGGCATGGCCACACTCATTGGAAGCGCTAAATCTTCCTTTCCTGCCGTCACCCCCATCAATTTCCCCGTTTTCCCCTCTCCCTACTTAGAAGATATTGATGGAGATAGCCAAAAGGACTTGATTGCTAGCCCCAGCAGTACCGACCTTGCTACCAATCCGTTGCTCAATTTGAGGCAATCCAACTGGTTGTATAAAAACGAAGGAACTACTACCAACCCTAAGTTTACCTATCGTCAAATGGATTTTCTCCAAGATGGCATGATTGATTTGGGGGAAAACGCTACCCCTGCCTTGACAGATATTGACGGCGACGGTGACTTAGATTTAGTTGCGGGCTACGGTGGTTTACGCACCACCAACGGCTATCGGGCAGGCATTGCATTTTTCCGAAATACAGGTAATACCACCCAAGCAGCTTTTGAATTTATCAATGAAGACTTTCTCGGGTTGAGTACCCAGTTGTTCAAAAAAGAGAACGTGAGTTTGGTCAATACTAAACCGTTTTTTGCAGATTTAAACAGCGACGGAACCACTGATTTGGGATTTTGGGCCACTACTTTCAGAGGAATGGATATTCGCTACGTGCCTAATCTCGCCCCGCGCGGAAAAGCAATGCAGCTAGATACAAGTCGAATCACCAAAATGCCACTTCCTAAAAACTTTGCCAACGGCGAAAACTTACTTTACTACGACATTGATAGGGATGGGAAACTAGACGTACTAGTGAGTAAAAATTCGGGAAATGTAGAGTTCCACCAAAATGTAGGGAGTACGTTATCACCCATCTACGAGCTTAAAAGTGAAGCTTTTGGCGGAATTGACGTAGATTTCGAGCGCCGCGCGCAGGGCATGGTCGTAGCCGACCTCAATGCTGATCAAAAACCTGAGCTTATCATGGGAGATTTGCTAGGTCGCTTGCGTGTTTACCAAAACTTTACCACCCTAACTACGCTCAAAAGCGATAGTAACCTCATTTTCAACACATTTAGTAATAAATCCGAATTTATCCGCATCGGCGTAGGGCTATTTCCTGCGGTAGGGGATGTCAATGGTGACCAACTACCCGAACTCCTTATTGGCAGCAATACGGGTGGGATTCGCTTTTTGAAAAACAATTCCCCCAAAGGCACTCCCACTGGCAACGAGCTGGAGTTTTTTTTGTATCCAAATCCTACTTCCAACTTTCTTTACGCCCAAGTTCCCGAAAAAGGAACGCTTGAGTTATTTTCTATCAGTGGACAATTCATCCGCAGCATCGTTGTTCCACAAGCCACTACCGAACTGTCAATAGATACCAGCAAACTACCTACGGGCTTGTTTATCCTGCGTTTTACGACTGCCAACGGTGTTAAAATATCGCAAAAGGCAATAATAACTCGCTAAGACCGCCCAAGCATACACCGCATAGCCCCACCTTTCGCTCATAGTCCAGCACTCCACGCACCAGCGATGTGTCTCGCTCGGAAAACGCCCCAAGTCAGGTTCTACTTCGTACAAACGCATCAAAGGCAGCGACGTCAGAAACACATAGCCAGTAACCCAAGTAGGCTGCTGATTTAATTGTACCAGCAATAATGTCAATACAAACGGCATTCCGTTAAATAAAATTCTGCTCGTATCTCCGCCTCCAAACACGCTGAGAAACAGCCATACAATGAGTTGGATTTGTAAATGGGTGTACACATCCCCCTCTGCGTGCCCTTCTCCTTGCAGAAGAGGGTGATTTTGAACGCCTTTCTCCTTGCAGGAGAAAGAAGTAAAATACTTATTGGGCGAGGCCGATAGCCACACAGTTCCAAAAGCCAATAACCAGCTTATGGGAATTCGGGCTAATAATTCTGGCTCCAC